>ERZ827168.37-NODE-37-length-218275-cov-5.674370_pt1 | contig 218275 bp, 131 predicted proteins | sample MGYA00519868_ERZ827168 | MGnify/ENA primary metagenome ERZ827168 (study PRJEB31778, sample SAMEA3449271) | human gut metagenome | biome: human gut; feature: human-associated habitat; material: faeces | place: United Kingdom | collected 2010/2012 ... | reverse complement strand
CCGCCGACCCTCTGCTTGTAAGGCAGATGCTCTGAACCAGCTGAGCTAAACGCCCTTTCATTACTTCAGTAAATTTTGTATGCCTTATCTCTCTAAAGCGCTGCAAAGATACGGCTTTTTTTATTACCTCCAAACATTTCAGCAAAAAAGTCGAAAAAAAATTCATTACTACCATTTAATCTGAAGAAATGTAGTAACTTTGCGTCTCTATATTATTAATGTATATAAGTATTCGATATCATTGGTATATCGCCCGGACACTCAGGGATATAGGTGTATAAACTAAATGAGTATGGTATTTTCAACACTAACTGCCATATCGCCCGTAGATGGTCGATATAGAAATAAAGCCGAAAACCTGGCGGCTTACTTCTCAGAATATGCACTTATCAAGTATAGAGTGCAAGTCGAAATAGAGTATTTTATTACTCTGGCTGAGTATCTTCCACAGCTGAATAATCTGGCTACAGTGGAAAACAAAAAAGCGTTGCGTAAAATTTACAAGGAATTTAGTCTGGAGGACGCAACCCGTATTAAGGAGATCGAGAGCGTAACCAACCATGATGTAAAGGCCGTTGAATATTTTATCAAAGAAAAATTCGATCTGCTGGCTTTGCAGGATTACAAGGAGTTTATCCATTTCGGATTGACCTCGCAGGATATTAATAATACTTCGGTTCCATTGTCTATAAAAGATGCTTTGAACGAAGTTTATTATCCGGGTATCCAGGAAGTGATCGACATGCTGCAAAAGTATGCGGAAGAATGGAGCAATGTTTCCATGCTGGCAAAAACACACGGACAGCCTGCTTCTCCGACCCGTCTGGGTAAAGAGATCATGGTGTTTGTGTATCGCCTGGAACAGCAGGTCGCTTTATTAAAAGCTATTCCCGTATCTGCCAAGTTCGGTGGTGCGACAGGTAATTTTAATGCGCATCATGTGGCTTATCCGCAATATGACTGGAAGGCTTTCGGAAATAAGTTTGTGAATGAAGTGCTGGGCCTGAGCCGTGAGGAATGGACTACACAGATTTCCAATTATGATAATCTGGCTGCCATTTTCGATGGTTTGAAACGTGTTAATACAATTTTGATAGACCTGAACCGTGACTTCTGGCAGTATATCTCTATGGAGTATTTCAAGCAGAAGATCAAAGCGGGCGAAGTAGGTTCGTCGGCAATGCCTCATAAGGTGAACCCGATCGACTTTGAAAATGCAGAAGGTAATCTGGGTATGGCTAATGCAATCCTGGAACACCTGGCTACCAAATTGCCGATCTCCCGTCTACAGCGGGATTTGACAGACTCTACCGTGTTGCGCAATGTCGGTGTACCTTTGGCACACATCGAAATCGCATTCAAGAGCTTAACAAAAGGGCTGGGTAAATTGTTATTGAATGAGAACGCCCTGTACCGGGATCTGGACAATTGCTGGGCTGTCGTTGCCGAAGGTATCCAGACGATCTTGCGTCGTGAAGGTTATCCGAAGCCCTACGAAGCTTTGAAAGCCTTAACCCGGACAAATGAGGGAATCACTGAAAAATCAATCAGTGACTTTATTGGAACGCTGCAGGTCAGTGATGCAGTGAAAGCTGAATTAAAGGCGATTACGCCGCATAATTATACAGGTATTTAGTGTGAAAATAAACGTAACCGTGAGGTTACCAATTAGTTAATTATTTATTAATTTACAACAATGAGCACAGAAGAAAGAGAAGAATCTCAACCGCGTCCTAGAAAGGTGATACCAAGTATCAGACGGGAAAACACAGATCAGGAAGGTGAAAGAAGACCTTACAATCAAGGTTACAACAGACCTGAGGGAAACAACTATGAACGGAGACCATATGACCGTCCGAGCCGGGATGACCGCGGCGGTTATAATTCTTACGGGGATAACCGCTCTTCTTACGGAGATCGTCCGAGCCGTCCTCGTACGTATGACAACCGCGAAGGTGGTGGTTATAACAGCAGACCATCTTATAACAACCGTGGCGGTTATGGAAATAATCGCGAGGGTGGTTACGGTAACAATCGTGAAGGTGGTTACAACTCAAATCGCGAAGGTGGCTACAACAGCCGTCCTTCTTATGGCAACAATCGCCCCTCTTACGGCAACAATGACCGTTCGTATGGTGGTGGCGGTTCCTACAACCGTCCTTCTCGTCCTAACTATGACGAAAGACCAAGCAGACCTTATACTCCTTCGCAGGAAGGTGCAGCTGCTGGTGACGGCATGAAGAAAAGAAGACCGAGAGTGGGTGATACTCGCGTAAATTCGTATGACTCTCGTGATAATCGAGGTGGCGGCAGACCTTCGTACGGTAATAATAACCGTGGCGGTGGATATGGCAACAACAACGGATACGGTAACAGACGTCCGGGTGGCCAGCAACGCCGTACAAACGATTACAACCCGAATGCCAAGTACAACTTCCAGAAACAGTTGAAGTATAAAGAAGTACTGGCTGACCCTAACGAACCGATCCGTCTGAACAAGTTCTTGTCGAATGCAGGTGTTTGTTCACGTCGTGAAGCTGACGAATTTATCACAGCCGGTGCTGTGAAAGTAAATGATGTAGTGGTTACTGAACTGGGTACAAAAATCACCCGCCAGGATAAGGTAGAATTCAACGACAAACCGGTACAGATCGAAAGCAAGGTCTATATCGTGTTGAATAAGCCGAAAAACTGTGTAACTACTTCCGACGATCCTCAGGAACGTCTTACCGTTATGGATCTGGTGAAGAATGCTTGCCAGGAACGTATTTATCCGGTAGGCCGCCTCGACCGTAACACAACTGGTGTATTGCTTCTTACTAATGATGGCGACCTGGCTTCCAAGCTGACTCACCCGTCATTCAAGAAGAAGAAGATCTACCACGTATGGTTGGATAAGAATGTATCTATCGAAGACATGGAAAAGATTGCTAACGGACTGGAGCTGGAAGACGGCGAAATCCATGCAGATGCAATCAGCTATGCCAGCGAAGACGACAAGAGCCAGGTGGGTATCGAAATCCACTCGGGACGTAACCGTATCGTTCGCCGTATCTTCGAATCATTGGGATATCATGTGACGAAACTGGATCGTGTATATTTTGCCGGACTTACAAAAAGAAACCTGGGAAGAGGAAAATGGCGTTATCTGAACGAACGTGAAGTGAACGCGCTCCGAATGGGTGCTTTTGAATAATACAAAGATTAGCCGGTTGACAATACCGGCTATCTTGTTTTGATTATCTAAGAATAAACATATAAACATGGAAACAATTACTAGAACAAAAATTGTAGATGTACTGAAAAGCGAAGCTTACGGTACAACCGTTAACGTGAAGGGATGGGTTCGTACCCGTCGTGGTAGTAAACAGGTTAGCTTTATCGCGCTGAATGACGGTTCTACAATCAATAATGTTCAGATCGTTGTGGATGTGGAAAAATTGGGTGAAGAATACCTTAAACCGATTACGACCGGTGCTTGTATCAGTGTGAACGGTGAATTGGTTAAATCTCTGGGACAAGGTCAGAATGTAGAGATCCAGGCTACCGAAATTCAGATTTACGGTACGGCCGATCCTGCTACTTATCCGTTGCAGAAGAAAGGTCACTCGCTTGAATTCCTACGTGAAATAGCTCATTTGCGTCCCCGTACCAATACGTTTGGTGCCGTGTTCCGCATCCGTCATAACATGGCGATCGCTATCCACAAGTTCTTTCATGAGAGAGGTTTCTTCTATTTCCATACACCGATTATTACAGCTTCAGACTGTGAAGGGGCCGGACAGATGTTCCAGGTGACGACAATGAATCTGTATGACCTGAAAAAGGATGAAAACGGCTCTATCATTTATGATGACGATTTCTTTGGAAAGCAGGCCAGCCTGACTGTTTCGGGCCAGTTGGAAGGTGAATTGGCTGCCATGTCTTTGGGAGCTATTTATACGTTCGGACCGACATTCCGTGCCGAAAACTCCAATACTCCGCGCCACCTGGCCGAGTTCTGGATGATCGAACCGGAAGTTGCTTTCAATGAGATTGCTGAAAACATGCAGTTGGCGGAAGACTTTATCAAATATTGTATACAGTGGGCGTTGGATAACTGTATGGATGATATCCAGTTCCTGAACAATATGTTTGATAAAGAGTTGATCGAACGTCTGCAATTTGTCCTGAAACATGATTTTATCCGCCTGTCTTATACGGAAGGTGTTAAGATTCTGGAAGAGGCCGTAGCCAAAGGACATACCTTCGAATTCCCGATATATTGGGGTGCTGACCTGGCTTCCGAACACGAACGTTACCTGGTGGAAGAACATTTCAAATGTCCGGTTATCCTGACTGATTATCCGAAAGAGATCAAATCTTTCTATATGAAGCAGAATGATGACGGAAAGACTGTTCGTGCCATGGACGTATTGTTCCCGAAGATCGGAGAAATCATCGGTGGGTCACAGCGTGAGGAAGATTACGAAAAGCTGGCAAGACGTGCCTCTGAAATGGGAGTACCCGAAAAAGATATCTGGTGGTATATGGATACCCGTCGTTTCGGTACGGCGCCTCATTCCGGCTTCGGTTTAGGTTTCGAACGTTTGTTGCTGTTTGTTACAGGTATGACAAATATCCGCGACGTGATTCCTTTCCCGAGAACTCCGAACAATGCGGAATTCTAATAAGGGACTTTCGAAAGTAAAAGATATAACTTTCATACATAAAATAAGGGACTTTTGATTTCAAAAGTCCCTTATTTTTTATTCGTCATCCAGGTCGATCGGTATCTGTCTTTTAAAGGCTTCTTTGAAAGATATCAGCGACTCTGTCCGTGCCAGTCCTAATGGCTGGAGTTTGTTATGGATGATATTCAGCAGATGCTGGTTGTTCTTCGCATATATTTTGATGAACAGATCGTATTGTCCCGTCGTGTAATGGCATTCCACTACTTCCGGAATTTTCTTTAATGCTTCCGTAACAGAGGGGAATTGTCCGGGTGATTTCAGGAATAATCCCATATAAGCACATGTTTCGTAGCCAACTTTAGTGTTATCCACAATGAATTCAGAGCCTTTGATAACGCCCAGATTAGTGAGTTTCTGTATTCTCTGGTGTATAGCGGCTCCTGAGACATTACATTCTCTGGCAACTTCCAGGAAAGGCATACGGGCATTACCTATAATCAGTTTTAATATTTTTTCATCCAATTCATCCAGTTGATGGTGTGCCATAATTTCTGTATATTTGTATTTCTGTTATTCTATATAATTACAATTAGATACAAATATAGTCAAACTATAATAATTAGACGATATAATTCGCTCAATTATTTTATTTCGTAAGTTTTCTTTTATTAATCAATCAATATTATAAGAATATGAGTTTAAGTGCGGTAATCGAATGCAGGCCGGTAAAAGATTTTTCCGATCCTTTGTTGGATAAAGTAGAAAATACATATAACGATTCCTTTCCGGAAGCGGAGCGACGGGCATTCTCTTTGGTGCGGGAGTTAGTTAAAGATGAGCCTCGTTTTACTGTTTATACCTTATTTAAAGATCAGGTTTATGCAGGTTTTATTACTGCCTGGTCTTTCGGGACGTTTATTTATGTGGAACATTTTGCAATTGACGCCTCTGCCCGTAATGGCGGAATAGGAGGGGAGTCGATGAAGCAGTTTATGGCGCTTTGTGACGCTCCTGTCGTGCTGGAAGTGGAAATGCCTACCGAAGAGATGAGTAAGCGTAGAATAGGCTTTTATGAGCGTTTGGGATATGTGTTGGATGATCATGTTTATTTTCAGCCTCCCTATCGTCAGGGGGAACCTTTGCTGGAAATGCGCCTGATGACTTACGGAGCTATCGATCTGAAACAATCATTCGAAGAGGTGAAGAATTGTATCCACCGATATGTATATGGTGTTAATGAGTAAGTGCTGAATTTACTCCAATAAAAAAGGCAGAACGGAAGTCCTGCCTTTTTTTATTATCGTTGAATTAGTTAATCAACAGCTTGTCTAGCTGAGTAACTGATCTTCAATGCGTATGCTTCACGAAGCGCCTGCTTTACGTCTGTGATAACACCCATCTTAGTCTCTTTATCGGCTTTGATGGATACAGTCATAAACGGCTGGTCTTCCTCTTTCATACTTGACTTTTCCTGAGCGATGTAATCTTGAATCTCATCTACGTCTGCGATTTGATCGTTTAACTGTACACGAGTTTCAGAACCCATTTTAGCTCTTAATTCCTGAGTCGGTTTACCTACATAAATGAATGTTACTAAAGATTTCTTTTCCAACTTCTGAAGCTCTGTAGCTTGAGGAGCCTGGAATACAACTTTCAAAGTAACTTCACGCATAGATGTAACCATCATGATGAAGAACAGGAAGGCAAATACCAAGTCAGGTAATGATGAGGTATTCAATTCAGGCATCTCTCTGCCGCCTGCTTTACTAAATTTTCCCATTACTTTTTGTCTCCATAATTTTTAGGTTCTGCTTCTGATATCTTTTGCGGATAAATCATCTGCACAGCCTTTTGTTGATCTTCATCCAAGTCTGCGAAAGCTTTACCGAATTTGGCTCGGGATACTTTGTCTCTCAGTTCGTTATAGGCTGCTGCCAATTCGTTCTGTACGTCAATGTATGCCTGGTATTCCGTACCGCGGTCGTTCTGCAAAGAGATAACATGATTTTTTGTTACCATCTGTTTGCCGAAGAACGGTACGTCAATTTCTACCTTTTCGGGTTTATGCTCATCGTTATAAGGATTCTCAATGAATTCTCTAACCTTGTCTTTCAGTTGCTTAATATCAATGAATTCGTTATTACAGAGAATCTGGTTGTTACTGTTGATCAGCACGACCATGATATTTCTCTTTTTGATATCCATTTCTTCGTTTTTCTTCTGATCTTTGGGTACAGGAGGCGGCAAACGTCTTGCCAAACCTTTATCTGTGTCCATTGATGTAGTAATAAGGAAGAAGATAAGCAACATGAAAGCAATATCGGCTGAAGAAGTCGCATTCATTGCGGGCACTTTTCTTTTCTTTTTTGCCATATCGCTTTTTTTGTTTTATCGATTCGTTATTACTATTATCTATTAAGCATTCTTTTTACAGAACCTGCAGCAACAGCGATGATGATCAGAATCATCAAAACTACAGTAGAATAAATCCACATATCCGTTACTTTCAACCACAGAGGAATATTGTATTCTTGTGAATCTGTATTCAGACCTTTCAAAGGAGTCGGGTCACCAATGGAATAAGTAATGAATAACATTGCTGCGAAGCAAACTACCACAATTAATGAAGTCAGTGCTGATTTAGGACTAGTCTTCAATAATGATGCGAACTGCCAGAGGGCGAATATTACTGTACTGATAATTGTAACAAAAAACAGTACAGAGGTCCAGTTGAGCAATAAGCCTGTATAAATAGGCTCTTTCATTTCAACAGAAGGGTCTACAACGCCTCCTGCGTAGAACATACCCAATACGACAAGACTGATAATAGAAGTAATCAGTAATGTCCAGCTGGATACTTTTCTTATTTTAGTAACTGCCATAATTCTAAATTATTTTTTGAATTTAAGGTTGTATTTGATAACCATGTCGATCAATGTGATTGAAGCATCTTCCATCTGGTTCAGGATAGCTTCCAATTTGCTCAACAAATAGTTATAGAATACCTGAAGGATCAAAGCAACAACAAGACCACCTACTGTTGTGATCAAAGCCACTTTCATACCACCGGCAACAACCGTCGGGCTGATATCACCAACCTGTTCGATTTTGTCGAACGCCATAACCATACCTACTACAGTACCCAAGAATCCTAATGACGGAGCCATAGCGATAAACAATGTGATCCATGACATGTTCTTTTCCAAAAGACCACCCTGTACACCACCGTAAGAAACAATTGATTTTTCAACAACGTCGATACCCTGGTCGATTCTCATCAAACCCTGATAAGCGATAGATGCGATAGGACCTCTTGTATCACGAGCGATAGCTTTTGCTCCTTCTACATCACCTTTATCAAGTGCATCTTCAATACCTTTTAATAATTTGCTTGCATTAGTTTCAGCCAGATTCAAGTAAATAATTCTTTCAAGGCAGAAAGCCAAACCGAAAATCAAAGCGATAGCAACCAAACTCATGAAGTCGGCACCACCTTCGATAAACTTAGTTTTTAAAGCCTGATACATGCCACCTTCAACAACTTGTTCAGTAGCGTCTTGAGCAAAAGCTACAGTAGAAGTTCCAAGGGCGCAAATACCCAAGAATGTTTTTGCAAAATACTTTTTCATTGTGTGTTTAATTTTTAAGATTAATAATTCTCTTATTTGTTTTTATTTTTGTTGTTAATAATATCCTCATGGTATTTAAGCGGAGAGAGCGGGATTCGAACCCGCGATACACTTTAGGCGTATACACGCTTTCCAGGCGTGCCTCTTCAACCACTCGAGCATCTCTCCAATTTTCAGCCTTCGTCTCCTCTAAAACGAGCGCAAAATACGAAAAAATTCCCATATGCAAACGTTTCAGTGCACAAATCTAAAGTTTTTGCTTGACATATACACAATATCTGAGGGAATAAATTTTGCATCTGACCTTAAAATTTGAAACTAAGCCTTTTTATTTGGAATTTTGAATAAATCCAAGGCGTTTTTTCTTGTTATTTGTACGGTTTCATCAAGCGTAAGACCGAATGTGTCCGCTACCTTCTCTGCCGTCTTCCATATATATACAGGCTCATTTCTTCTCCCTCTGTAGGGCACCGGAGCCAGGTAGGGAGCGTCGGTTTCCAGTACTATATGATTCATGTCGGTGCATTGAATAGTTTCCGACAGTTTCGAATTTTTGAAAGTTATGACACCATTGATTCCCAGTTTGAAATTTTTTAGCTTTCCGATCTCCTCCAATTCGTCTGTTGTACCGGTAAAGCTATGAAAAACACCCTTTAATTTGTCCGCACCGACTTTATGGATACTGTCCAATACCTCGGAATAGGCTTCACGGGTGTGGATGGCAACCGGCAAGTCCAGGTCGATACTCCATCGCAACTGTTCTTCAAAGACTATTTTTTGTTCTTTCAGATAGGTTTTATCCCAGTAGAGGTCGATCCCGATTTCCCCGATTCCGCAGTAAGCCCGTTTCCCCAGATAGGATTCTGTTGTTTTTAGATTTCCGGCATAGTTTCCGTCCACACTGGTCGGATGTAACCCCATCATTGGATAGGCAAAATCAGGAAAACGATCACATAGGTCATGCATTCGGCCGATAGTTTCGACATCTACATTGGGGAGCAGGAGCGTATCGATGCCCGATTCACGGGCTGCGTTTACCACTACCTCTTGTTCCGGATCGAAATCTTCCAGATACAAATGGTTGTGCGTATCTATTAGTTTCATCTTTTTAAGACTGGCGGTACATTAAACGGTTACTGACCTCTTTTAATATGTTTAATTTCTCCGGGGCAACGTTCAATCGGGATAAATGCTCCATTGCCTTATCGTAATATCCCTGCATTTTTGCTATGGTAATATCTTTCAGATGCAATTCATTATATATAGCTGTGACAGCTTCGATCTTTTCTGCCGCTACAAATGTCGTTTTGCCGATCCAGTCATTCAGGACCGCTTTTTGTTCGGGTGAAGCCAGTTCAAACGCATGTATCAGCAGGAATGTCTTTTTATTGCAGGTGATGTCGCCCCCGATATTTTTCCCGAAAGTGGCAGTGTCTCCATAGACGTCCAGCAAATCATCCTGTAGCTGAAAAGCCAGTCCGATGTTTATGCCGAAGTCATACAGGTTGGCAGCGTCTTCTTTGGATGCACCGCCTGTAATCGCTCCTATTTTTAAACTGCAAGCCAGTAAAACCGCTGTTTTTAACCGGATCATTTCTATATATTCAGGCTCGGTAACATCCATGCGGGATTCAAATTCCATATCATATTGCTGTCCTCCGCATATTTCGAGTGCTGTTTCTGTGAACAGGTCGAATACTTCTTTTAAATAGTCCGGTTCTGTTTTTCCGATCAGTTGGTAAGCTGCAATCAGCATGGCATCTCCCGAAAGGATGGCCGTATTGTCGTTCCATACTTTATGGACGGTCGGTTTATTTCTTCTTTTATCAGCCTTATCCATCAGGTCATCATGAAGTAGGGTGAAGTTGTGGAATACTTCAACGCCCAATGCCGGGTTGATGACGTTATCAATATTTTCTTTATATAAATTACAGGCCATTAAAGCCAGTGCCGGACGGATCCTTTTTCCTCCAAGCGACAGGATATACTCTATTGGATCATATAAACTTTTGGGGGGGTATTCAAAACTCAGTTGGGAAATTTCATGTTCTACTTTTTCCAGGATCTCATTGAAAGACAACATATAGATTAAAATTACGGATAAGACGAAATAAAAAAGGCTGCAAGTTCACAGCAGCCTTTTTTAGTATGTTTAAAAAAATATTATTGCAATCTGAAGGTAACAGGTACTGTATATTTAACACGTACTGGTTTACCTCTCTGCTTACCAGGAGACCATTTCGGCATGGTGTTGATCACACGGATAGCTTCTTTATCCAAAGAAGGGTCTACACCGCGGATAACTTCTGCGTCAACGATTGAACCGTCCTTATTAACCACGAATGAACAAGTAACACGACCTTGAATACCGTTTTCCTGTGCAATAACCGGATATTTGATGGATTTAGCGAGGAACTGAAGCAGTGCTCCCTGTCCACCCGGGAATTCCGGCATTGTTTCTACAACGGTAAAGATCTGTTGAGCGGATTCTTCTTCTTCTTCAACAACTGCCGGAGCTACATAGGCTTCTACCTGTGCAGAACTTTGGTCGTCCTCAGATGAGATGATATCCACTTGGTCCAGTTCCACGTCGTCATCCACGATGTTCAGCTGTTCTACGGCAGCCGGTGCAGGGGGTGGCGGTGGAGGCGGAGGAGTGTCCTCCGGTCTTGTAATTTCAATTTCTTCTTCAGCGATGATATCAGCTACGCCTTCATTCTTGACGATTTCGATATCACGGGTTCCCCATTCGAACCCAACAAACAGAACAGCCAAACCCACAACCATACCCATCAGGATACCGAGTGTTTTGCCTCTTTCCAAGTCCGCTTTCGGTGATTTCTTAACTTCCATACTCTTATAATGTTTAAAGATGTGTTTTCCTGTACTGCAAAAATACAAATTATTTTATATCCAAATATAAAAAGGGAGAAATACTTCAATATTTTCACTTTATTTTTGAACCAAAATAAAAATAATGGTGTTTATATACCTTTTTCTTGTTTTTTCCGTTTCTCTTTATGGAATATGTTATAACTGCATTTTATCTTTGTACGCATTTTGTTAAGAAAATATGAGACATACATTAATTATATTGTTCTTTTCTTTCGTTTTACAATCGGTCGCGGCACAATCCGGAGATCAGGTGTTTGAATTTCTGACTTTACCTTCATCTGCCAGGGCTAATGCTTTGGGGGGGCATACCGTGTCATTGGTAGAACGTGATCCGTCCCTTATCTTTCACAACCCGGCGCTGCTTGGAGGTGAAATGGACGGGATGATCAATCTGGATTACATGAACTATATTGCAGATGTGAACGTGGGGAGTGCCCTGTTTACTAAAGCATTTCGTGAACGTGGAGCCTGGGGAGCAGGAGTCCATTATTTCCATAACGGAAAATTCAAGGGAATGGATGAGAATAATCAGTCGACAGGTGACTTCACAGCCAGTGATATCGCTGTGAACGGTTTCTTTTCGTATGATCTGTCCGAACGCTGGCGGGGCGGTGTCTCCATGAAGTTCCTTTATTCCAATTATGATATTTACACCTCGTTGGGGGTATGTTTCGATGCCGGGCTGAGTTATTACAATTCGGAAAAGGAGTTTTCATTCGGTGTCGTACTGAAAAATATCGGGGCACAGTTGAAGCCTTATTATGAAGACCGCCAAAAAATGCCGTGGGATATCCAGATGGGGATTTCTAAAAAGATGAACCATGCCCCTTTGCGTTTGTCACTAACGGCTATGTATCTGAATCGTTGGAAATTTGATTATATAGATAATGCGGATAAAGATTATAAAGGTGATAATTTTGCCAAAGCATTATTTAAGCACCTGGTAATCGGTATCGATTATATACCCAGCGAAAACTTCTGGATTGGGGTGGGATTCAATCCGAAGACTAAAATGGATATGAAACTGCAGGGAGGCGGAAACGGGTTGGCTGGCTTTTCTGCCGGGGCCGGCGTGAAGATAAAGATGTTTGATGTCGGTGTCTCTTTTGCTAAATATCATCCATCGGCTATGTCGATGATGATGAGTGTTTCGACTACGCTGGCCGATTTTAAACCTTAGGAAATATAAATAAATGTAAGAATGAAAAAGATAGTAATCGCTATAGACGGTGTTTCCTCTACGGGGAAAAGTACTATGGCAAAAGATTTGGCAAAGGAAATTGGTTATACATATATTGATACCGGTGCCATGTATCGTGCTGTTACATTATATTGTATACAGCATAATTTGTTTAAAGGGGATCAGATCGATGAAGAAAAACTGCAGGAATCGATGAATGATATCCATATATCTCTCCGGTTTAATCCGGAAACCGGTCGTCCGGATACTTATCTGAATGGCGTGAAGGTTGAAAAGGAAATCCGTGGAATGGAAGTAGCCAGATGGGTCAGTCCGGTAGCGACTTTGGGTTTCGTTCGTCGTGCACTGGTTGCTATGCAGCAGGAAATGGGCAAGGAGAAAGGTATAATCATGGACGGAAGAGATATAGGTACGGTTGTATTCCCGGAGGCAGAGTTGAAAATTTATGTGACAGCCAGCCCGGAAGTACGTGCACAGCGCCGTCTGGATGAACTGAAAGCAAAAGGTGAGGCCGCTTCTTTCGAAGAAGTACTTGAAAACGTGAAGACGCGGGATCGTATCGATTCTACCCGTAAAGAAAGTCCGCTGCGCCAGGCCGATGATGCTGTGGTGCTGGATAATTCGCATATGACTATCGCTGAACAAAAAGCGTGGCTTCTTGTTCAATATAATAAAGCTGCGGTGGAATAAATAATCATGATTGAAGTCGAAATAGATAAAGGTTCCGGATTCTGTTTTGGAGTTGTTACAGCTATTGAAAGCGCTGAACGTGAACTGGATAACACAGATATCCTGTATTGCCTGGGTGACATTGTACATAACAGCCTGGAGGTAGAACGTCTTCAGGCACAGGGATTACGCACTATCGATCACCATGAATTTTCCAAGCTGAAAGGGAAAAAAGTCTTGCTTCGTGCACATGGAGAACCTCCTTCTACCTACGAGATTGCAAAGCAGAATGAGATAACGATCGTCGATGCAACGTGTCCGGTCGTGCTCCAGTTGCAACGGAAGATACATAAATGTTATCAAGAGACGCGTGAAAATAATACACAGCTGGTGATTTACGGTAAAAAAGGACATGCCGAAGTAAACGGCCTTGTCGGCCAGACTGATGGTACGGCCATTGTGGTTGAAAAGATAGAAGACCTGGACCGTTTGGATTTCAGCCGTGATATTTGTCTTTTCTCCCAGACGACAAAGTCTTTGGACGGGTTCCGTAAGATCGTGGAAGAAATATATAAACGGAAAACGGAGGATGCCCGTTTTGAATACCATGATACGATTTGCCGTCAGGTGGCAAACCGCCTTCCGAATATAAAGGCCTTTGCTTCCAGCCATGACTGGGTTTATTTTGTAGCGGGAAAGAAAAGTTCGAACGGTAAGATGTTGCTGGAAGAATGTCGGAAAGCAAATCCGAATACTCTCTTTATTTCTGAGGTAAAAGAGATAACCGAACCGCTGCCTGCCGGTGTCCGCCGCGTAGGAGTCTGCGGTGCCACATCAACCCCTAAATGGCTGATGGAAGAGGTTGCCGTGCGTATCCGGGAGTTGAATGCAAGCCGGTGATAAAACGGTTAAGATTTCATGAAGTTTAAGAGAAAATGAAAGAATGTTGGTAAATAATTACTATTTTTGCCGCGAATAATTTAAAATAAAGACGCTATGTCTACAATTAAATGTATTGGCATTTTAACGTCCGGAGGTGATGCTCCCGGAATGAACGCTGCCATCCGTGCAGTGACGCGTTCCGCTATCTATAACGGGATGAGAGTTAAAGGTATTTTCCGAGGATACAGAGGATTGATTACAGGTGAGATTGAAGAGTTCAAGACACAAAATGTAAGTAACATCATCCAGCGTGGTGGAACAATATTGAAGACAGCTCGTTGTTTGGAGTTCAAGACTCCCGAAGGCCGTAAGCAGGCATACGACAAGTTAATGGAAGAGGGGATCGACGCCCTGATCGCTATCGGTGGTGACGGAACGCTGACCGGTGCGCGTATCTTTGCACAGGAGTTCAATTATCCGATAGTCGGTGTTCCCGGTACGATCGATAATGACTTATATGGTACGGATGTAACGATCGGTTATGATACGGCATTAAACACGATCATGGAATGTGTGGATAAGATACGTGATACAGCCACTTCCCACGACCGTCTGTTCTTTATCGAAGTGATGGGACGTGATGCCGGTTTCCTGGCTTTGAACGGTGCGATTGCTTCAGGTGCCGAAGCGGCTATTATTCCGGAAATCTCCATGGAAAAAGACCAGTTGGCAGAAATGATCGAAAACGGTTTCCGTAAATCGAAGAACAGTAGTATCGTATTGGTTGCAGAAAGTGAAGTAACCGGCGGTGCCATGGGAGTTGCCGAACGTGTGAAAACTGAATATCCGCAATTTGATGTCCGTGTATCTATCCTCGGACACTTGCAGCGTGGCGGATCTCCGACTGCCCAGGACCGTATTCTGGCTACCCGCATGGGAGTTGCAGCCGTTGATGCTTTGCTGGATGATCAGCGTAATGTCATGATGGGTATCCAGAATGACCAGATCGTATATGTTCCGTTCTCAAAAGCGATCAAAAATGACAAACCGATCAACCGTGATCTGCTGAATACACTGCGTGTGTCTTCTATCTGATCCGGCATTGAAAAAGAGAATATAAAAAGAAAGCCCGTTGAATCATTTGATCCGACGGGCTTTCTTTTTATATATCAATTAAGTTTATTTCTTTGACAGGTTTTCCAGAAACAGGTCCATCATTCTTTTGGCAGCTACGAATGAACTGATCTCATTTTTCAGCACCTGTTGTTCGGTGGAAGACAGCATGCTTTCCACAGCCGGATTGTGATAGAATGTTTCCCGTAATGTATCATTGATGCTTTCGTACATCCAATATTTGGCTTGTTCGTTCCGCTTATAGTCGAAATAACCGTTCTTTTTAGTAAATTCCATATATTCGCCGACCATATCCCAGATTTCCTTGATACCTAAATTATAATATCCGGAGTAAGTCAGCACCTTAGGAAACCATCCGGAATCAGCAGGTGGAAAAAGGTGTAAAGCATTCTTGAACTGGGCAGCAGCCAGCTTTGCCTTATCGATATTGTCGCCATCCGCTTTGTTGATGATGATCCCGTCTGCCATTTCCATAATACCACGCTTGATGCCCTGCAACTCGTCACCTGTGCCGGCTAACTGGATGAGCAGGAAGAAGTCGACCATCGAGTGAACAGCCGTCTCACTCTGTCCGACACCTACCGTTTCAACGAATACAGTATCGAAGCCGGCAGCTTCGCACAAAACGATCGTTTCGCGTGTTTTGCGGGCAACACCTCCCAATGATCCTGCCGAGGGGGAAGGGCGGATAAACGCATTTTTCTCACGTGACAGGGCTTCCATACGGGTTTTGTCACCTAGAATACTACCTTTGGATCGTTCGCTGCTCGGATCGATAGCCAATACAGCCAGTTTGCGTCCCTCTTTGATCAGGTGCATGCCGAAAGCATCGATAGACGTACTTTTTCCGGCTCCGGGAACACCCGTAATACCGATACGGACTGATTTGCCTGCATGCGGAAGACATTTTTCGATGATTTCCTGGGCTATTTGCTGATGTTCATATTTCGTACTTTCAACTAGCGTGACAGCCTGGCTGAGGATGGTTATATTACCTTTCAGTATCCCTTCGACGAACTCGGAAGGGGTATATTCTCTGCGTAATTTTTTTTTGAGGTATGGGTTTACAGTCGGTACGTCGGCTACTCCCTTGTTTACCTTTAATCCTCTGTAAAGATCGTCGTTTTCGGGATGTTCCATGATGAATAATTATTTAATGTGCTAATGTGCCAATATGCCAATCGAAAAAGACATTGGCATATTGGCACATTGTTTTAATTGGCTTATTATTTCTCTGCTGTTACCTTTATCAGGCGAACAGGACCGTTCGGGTCGTTACAAACAATATTTACTAGTGCTTCCAGTTTCGTCTTGATCTCTCGCGGACGGACTGATATTTTAAATGTCGCCGTTGTTCCCGGTTTTACTTCTCTTTTTCCTCCTGAAATATCAACCCGTTCATCGTCGCAGGTAAAGCTGTGGATGATAAGCGGAGATTTCCCGGTGTTGGTTACTTCGACAGTACCGGTCACTTTTCCACCGATCAGAGGAATGAAACCTCCTTTTTCCGGTAATTTACCGAAGTCAAGTAATGTGCCGGACAACTGTGCAATCGGTGCCTGTGCCTTTTCCGCAGCCGAAAGTTTACCGAAGTTGTCGATGATATTGGCTGCGACGTGTACTCCGCCGGAAACTTCTTTCTGACCGATACTTTCGATCGTTAAAGGTATTTCTGTTGTAACCCGGCCTTTTCTTTTGGTTGCTTTGGCATCGAGAAGTAAAGTTATTTCACCGACTTCATCCGGTGCCAGTTGGGTTGGACGTACTTCGACAGTCAGGAAATGAGGCACTTTTCCCGGATGGATTGTCAGGGTCGTCTTTCCTTCATTCTTTACGCTGATCTTTTCACCCAGTGTTTCGTCGGGGCGGATACTGCTGTACAGGACCGTCTTGGTCTGCATCTTCAGGTCGCCTATCGAATATGGGTAAATTAGAACCGGTGTAAGCGGTTTCGGTGTCACATTCCCTTTGATTGCCAGTGTATAACTGCCTTTCTTACCATTGCTGAATATGGAAATAGTTTTATAAAAAGGGCCGGGACGACCTTTGGGGTTGTAAGTTACTTTTACATTGCCCGTTTTTCCCGGAGCGACCGGCTCTTTTGTCCATTCCGGTTGCGTACAACCGCAAGACGCTGTAACACGGGTGATGACGAGTGGGCCGTCTCCCGTATTCTTTATTTCAAAAGTATGACTGGCCAATCCGTCAGCTTCAGCGATTGTACCGAAGTTGTACGTCAGTTCGTCTGCACTTATCTGAGCTCCGTTCTGTGCTGCCATATGCACAGCAAAGAATAATATGCCGCAAAGGATAAAGCTCAGTCTTTTCATATTCAGCATTCTTTGTTTTTAGTTTTGCTTGTTGGAAATCAAATTACCTCTCCCCGTATCGTCAGGATAAAACTTCCGGTTTTTCCGTTGCTGTAAACTGAAATTGTTTTTGAGAACGGGCCGGGACGTCCTTTCGGATCGTATGTTATCTTGATGTTTCCGCTTGCTCCCGGAGCGATCGGTTCTTTTGTCCATTCCGGGGTGGTACATCCGCAGGAAGCGATGACGCGGGTAATCGCCAACGGCGCATCCCCTGTGTTTTTTACGACAAATGTCGCGGAAACTTTTCCGTCAGCTTCTTTTATCTGTCCAAAGTCATGAGAGGTTTCGTCTGCTGCGATAACAGCTTTTTTCTGAGCTGAGGCCATTCCTGTAGCAAGCAGGATTGCCATAAAAATAAAAATAATCTGTTTCATTTTACTTTTTATTTAGCTATTGTTTATTCTACAAAGATAGACAATTGAATTGAAAATTGAGAATCGAAAATTGAAAATTACCTTTGGACGGATATAAGAACATTCTGCTACTCTTCATATTCAATCCCTGATTTTCAATTTCCAATTTTTAATTTTCAATTAACCGTGAGATTATTCCCTTCCGTATGTGACACAAATTCAGGTGCGTACAGGCATTGGATGGTACTTAGTCCTCCGGCATATTCACCGGTGCGGGACACGTAAACCGGATATTCGATCACGAAAGTTCCTTCCGGCAGGCGGCTGAAGAAGAAGTTTTCGGAAACATCCGTAGGCGACTGGTAATAGGCGACTCCGTCTCTGAACTGTGTCCCTGATAGCTGGTTGGCAGGTTCGAAACAGCCGGCGCGCAGGTCTTTCAGGAATACGTAATCCATTTCGCGGTCTGTCCGGATAGTCAGGCGTATGATTACTTTGTCTCCGACGCGGAGTTTTCCGTTTTCTACCGGTACAATTTGTAAACCGCTGCCGCTGTTGTTTTCGATGAATAATTTCTTTTCAACATTGAGTACACCTTTCTGTTTTTCTACTTTGTCGATGTTTTCGAAATACTGTTCGTAAACGGCTCCCCAGGCAGGCGTATTTCCTTCCTTCCGAATGGAAATGGAATTACTACCGGAAGAAATTTCTTTTTCATCCAGTACCACTTTCAGATAACCGGTTGCTGTTTCACCTTCAGCTGTGCTGTATGTTTTGCCGCCCCATGTTACGGTGCAGGTATTATTTTCATTCAGCCAGTCGTTTCCGGTCAGGATTAATGCGTAGATGGCATTCAGCGTTGCAGGAACAGATTCCCAGTTCTGCGTACGTTTCTGGTTCAACAGCCATTGTTTCATACGGTCGGTCTCTTTCTTGTCTTGCGATAAGGTATTGAACACTTTCATCAGCAGACAATGAGTGTCGATCGGCGAAGTGAAATAACTGTTACCTCTCCGGTTATTGGCCCAATACATTCCCTGTTCGGCGGTCGTGGTGGCTGTTTTGCGCAACCAGGCCAATATCGTATTGGCAACTTCTTTTTTGCCGTTGCGGTACATCAGCAGGGCGATTTCGCCTTTTCCGTAAAGGGATTGTTCGTTCCAGGTCTTTTCTGCCTGCGTTGTATAGAAACGGATTGCTTCGCGGGCATCACCCAGTTCCGGAATGTCGCGGTAAGCGCTGCGGACATAGAGAAATTCGAGTTGCAATGCGTTCGGAACGCTGCTCTGCCATTTCTTGTTGTTCTTTTGCAGGCTTTCATAATCGGACTGCATTTGTTTGTCCAGGTATTTGAGCGCTTTCATCTGCATTTCCTTTTCCTGCTGTCCGTATTGTACGGCACTCATTTCAACCAACTGTGACATACCTTTCAGGATAGACAGTGTTATTTCGCGGCTTGCCGGGAAACCTTTGAACCAGCTCCATCCGCCATCTTCGTTCTGTAGCTTTACTATTTGTTGCATGGCTACTTCGCGTTGTTGTGCTGCCCGGTTCATATCAAACAACAGGGATAAACGCTGCTTTTGTTCCGTTTCATTCTCGGCAGCCAGCACCCAGGGAGTTTCTTCCAGCAGGATATTCTTCAACTCCTGATTCTTCTGGAGATTTGAATAAAGGGTAGAAGCGGTTCCGCCCTGTGCCTTCCACTGGCTGATTACTTTTTGGATGCGCGGATTGGCTGTTGCGATATAATAAGCCAGCGTATTGCTATAATAAGAGGCGAACCAGGAAATGACATTGTCATTTGTCGGTTGGGTAAGCGTAGGCAAAGCCTGTACGGCGTACCAGATAGGATTGCCTGTCAGTTCCAATGTCATTCTGAACGGATTGCGGCTGTCCGTTCCATTCTTTCCTGACAACCGGATTCGTTTTTCTCCGTTCTCCATCAGGTAGAAAGGTGTGCTTTCCGTTACCAGTATTTGGTTGGAGAGAACTGGAATCAAATGTTGTTCACCGTCACTGCCGGATTCGGAATCTGCTACGATGCGGCAACCAATCAGATTGGTGGTCTCCGGTACGCGGAAGGTCCATGAAGCGGTGGTGATGCTGTCGGCAGACAAGGTAAACGGCTTTTGTGATTTTGTCAGACAGATAACCGGTTGGTCGGTTGCCGGGTCGAACAATTCAAGGCTGACACGTCCATTGATAGTCACTTTTGAATTGTTGATAACCTGTGTGCTGACGGATACTTCGTCACCCTGGCGCATGAAGCGTGGCAGGTTCGGCAATACCATCAACGGTTTGCTGCTGATGACTTCTTTGGTCAGCATGCCGTATTTCATGTCTTCCGTATTGGCCAGTGCCTGGAACTTCCAGGTCGTATTGCTTTCCGGTAACGTGAACTGTACCATGACGTCTCCCTCCTCATTCGTCAGTAATGACGGATAGAAGAAAGCGGTTTCGTTGAAGTTTTCGCGTATCTGGACAACTTGCTGCTCTGACATTCCCTTTTCAGCCGGAGCACCGTCTGCCAGAGAGAAGACAGCCATGCCTGATTCCTCTACTTCATCGTCTGCAACCATTTCTACATTTCCGGTAGCGGTTGCAGCGTCATTCGTTCTGTAACCGATAACCTGTGCTTCAGCAGCGGCCATAGGGGCTGCCGACTTCATCATGATACCTCCGGCATACATTCCCCGGTTTCTGAAATTCATGATTCCTTGCCAGTTTAAGCGGTCATATTGATAATTCGGAACATTGACATTTTTCGACTCTTCTGATTTATAGGCTGTCCTGTCATCCATGCCGATACCTCTGTTGAAAGAGGGGGCAGACAAGTAGAAATATCTTCTCAGGTCGAAATTCCATCTGAAGGAACCGGACGGTAATATTTTATCTAATGACGCGTCGTACATGCTGGCCAGCATTTCTGCCATAACAGGCATGGAGTCTGCATCTAAAATCCTGAATTTCCATGTTTCCTTATTGCCGGGTAGCAGATGGTCACGGAAAGTAATCGGTTTGATTGCCAATGAGAGATTCGGTTGTTGACGTTTAATATCAGTTCGTGATGTATATAATTTGCCGTCTTTTACAAAGGTAAATTGTGCCACGACTCCTTCTCCGTAACTTTCCATGAATGGGATACGGAAGAGATGGTTCTCATTACTCAGTACGATGCGTTTGCGTGAAATACATTTGTTGTCCTGGTAAAGTTCATATAAAATATGTGCATCCTTGTCGGATGTGCCAAACAATATCTTCGCCTCTTCACCGGGAAGACACCAGACTTTTTCATCTAACATCCAGGTGTGCATGAATACCGGCGGTCTTTTGTCGCGTAAACTATATAGGATGAAATCCTGCTTTGTAGTAACCGGGCGTCCTTGTGAATCATTTGCATCCAGCTTGATCTGATAACGGCCGGAAGGTAGTTTGGCGAATACATTTTTATCAATCGTTTTGCCGGATGTAAAATTACCGGTTGCCACCTGTTCTTTTACTTCGTATTCAATGATTCCGTATTTGGATGGTTTTTCGGTGTCGCCCAATCTGTTTATCGTATAAGTTCCATTCACTGTTATTTTTTCACCGTTCAGTGTTTGTGCCGATACGGAAGCCTTTACAGAATCTTTGTCGAGTTGTCCGGAAAGGTCGGTATTCAGGACAATACTAGATGTCCCGACAGAGAATACGGAAGTCGCTTCCTGGGTTTCACCATTGCTGTCGGTTAATGTGGCTGTGACCAGATAACTTTGATAGGCAGGGAGATTGCTACTAGATTTTTCCGGACGGAAACTGAAAGAGAATGTCCCGTCGCTGTTCACAGTAACCTGTCCTTCTGCTACTTGTTCATTAGAAAAACTACTGATGTAGCTACGTAACCAGAAGGGACGTTTGTTGATACGGTAAGTAATCTCTCCGCTTTGCAGGGAGATACCGGAAAAAGTCTGTGCCTTTCCCTGGATTGTCACCAGGTCGCCGAACGTAATTTCACCTTTTACGGGAAGTAAATCAATGAAGAAAGTGGGACGTTTGTATTCCTCTACACGGAAATTTATACTTTGATATTCGGTAGACAGCGTGAACATTCCTCCAAGGGTTTGCTGAGGCAAAGTGAATTCTCCGTTGAAAGAACCGAATTTATTCGTCTTGAACTCTTTGGTGGCCACTTCTTTCCAGTTGGCATCCCTGAGAGTTACTTTGAACGTTTCGCCTTCGATGGCATGAGGCTTGTCGGTTGTATTTGTATAAGCGATTCCTTTGAAATACAGATTTTGTCCCGGACGGTAAAGTCCGCGGTCTGTAAACAGGGCCAGTTCCGGACGTTTTGTCTGGCTGATTTCCCGTCGTCCGTTCGGATAAACGGCTGTCAGCATTGTTTGTGAATCTCCTGGACGGGCCACCTGATAGGCCATCATATCGCGTTTATGTGGAAAGACAGCGATGCCGTCTTTATCTGTTTTTACGGTTCCCTGTGGTTGCATCTCACGGCGTTTTCCCGAATAATAAGTTACTGAAGCATCAGTGATTGGTTTGCCACTTAAATAATCGGTCACTAATACTTCCGTATTTCCATTTTGCATACTGCGCGAAACGGCAGCCAGGCGGCTTACCTCGAATAGATTGTTCGTTTTCAGCGCCGTTCCGGGAGCAGTAATAACACATTCATACAATCCTGTCTGGTCCATCGGGATGACGAGGCTCGTATCCAGCTCGGTATAGGTATTCGGTACTTTTAATGAAAAAGTAACTTCTTTGACCAGGGTTCCCAAATTGTTTGCAGTATCCTGGGCATTATAATTAAGTGTCTGTTGCGGAGTTTTCAAACTCTTGTATATGCGGGCGGTAATCTGCCGGATATTTTGATATGTGAGTTTTAGAGTCAGTTTTTTCCCCGGATATACAGTATTGTCTGTGTTGACTTGCAGGAACGGGTTTTGCATATTGGCCAGCCTGTTTTTTATCAGGCCGATCCGTTCATAGTTCGGAAAGCGGGCAATTGTTTCTTTGCAAAGTTCGTACTCGGCAGCTTTCAGAGAATCCATATTGGCTTCTGTTCCATATCCGTAAAATCCGTTATTCAGTTTAGCGGCAATAATTTCCACAGAATAGTCTTTATTACCGTAGATAGCTAACAGGCTATCCAATGCGGATGTATAATTTTCTCTTGCCTGTTCGGAATAGCGGGTGGTATATTTGAATCTCAGATAGTCCAGGTTGGCAAGCATGGCTGCTTTTTTGTCCGGTTGCGTGTTCAGATAGGCAATAAGTTCTTCATATATCTCTGTGGAAGGAGCGATATCAAGAGCACGGAACGCCAGAAAGTCATATAATGTAGGGCGTAGGGCTGGCGTGTCTTTTCCAGTCTCCAGTATGGCTTTGAAATCGGATACCGGTGTTTCCTGCAACAGCTTCGCCGGTTGCAGGGATGCAGTCAATTCTTCCTTTATCTTATTCGTGAAAAGGTTTGAAGTCCATTCGCGGATATCTTCGGGAACGTATCCGGCCAGGTCGGTCCGCTGATTAATCTTCCAGCGGTTCATCGTATAATACTGATTGTACATTTCGGCAACCATCGAATGGAGTACGGCTGTAGAAGCCGGTTCTTTACATTCGGCCGCATAGTTTTCCACTTCCTTGATAAGTTTGGGGAAGTCATCGTCATTCACATCCAGTTGTTCTTTCATCCGGCTGATCAGCGCTTTGATGAGTTGCGGTGTATTTTTACCTTGAATAGCCTCGGTAATCATTTTGCTTTCATTTTTAGGTTGTGCCGCATTTGTATACATGATAACCGCTGAAATACAGCATAGTATCAGGGCGGAAACAATAATAGCTTTTATCTTCATATCTATATGGGTTTACATGTTAAACAACGTTCTTTGCTATATAGATACAAAGAAAGGGTAAAAAGATGTAAACTGTTTGTTAATAAGGTGTAATAATGAATTGGCGTGGTAAAAAGCAATGAGGAGGTGTAAGGTTCAGGATTTCTATAGGAAGGTTATTGTTTTCGACGTCCTCATAAACATTCACGAGGGCGTCAAAAATATTTATGAGGCCCTCGTGAACAGGAAACTATCTGTACTTTCTTTTATTTCTTGCGAACGTAAGTCAGGAATGTGTACGGATAAGCATGTTTTGCATCAGCCGGGAATTCCTGGCGTTCCACTTCTTCCCATAAATCCCAGTTTACGACCGGGAAGAAAGTATCGGCATCTTTAAACTCACCATGTACACGGGTGATGTACATTTTGTCTGCGATGCGTAAAGCCTGACGATACACCAATGCACCGCCGAGGATGAATATTTCATCTTCTTTTTCACAGATATCCAATGCCGAACCCATTGATTCGCAGGCGAAGCAGTTTACAAAACCTGCTTCCGGCAAAGTGGTCAGGACTACATTCTTCCGATTGGGAAGCGGTCCTTTGGGCAGAGATTCGAACGTTTTACGTCCCATGATTACGGCGTGGCCGGTTGTCAAATCTTTAAAACGTCGCATATCGGCAGGCAGACGCCATAACAACTTGTTGTTTTTACCAATCGCATTGTTCTCTGCAATAGCGGCAATGATTGAAATAGTACTCATAAACTTATCGATTTATTAGTAATGTTTATATTCCGAATTAATAAGTGTCACCGTTTATACCGCCACTTCTCCTTTGATATGGGGATGCGGGTCATAACCGGTCAGGTTGAAATCTTCGTATTTGAAATCGAAGATGTTTTTTACGTCCGGATTTATTTCCATCCGGGGAAGAGGACGCGGTTCGCGGGTAAGCTGAAGCTTTACCTGTTCGAGGTGATTGCTATAGATATGAGCATCCCCCAGCGTATGAACGAAATCTCCGGCTATAAGTCCTGTCGCTTGTGCCATCATTTGTAATAATAATGCGTAAGAAGCAATATTGAAAGGTACGCCCAGAAATATATCCGCACTGCGTTGATACATCTGTAAACTCAGGCGTCCGTTCGCCACATAAAACTGGAAGAACGCATGACAAGGCGGGAGGTTCATATTATCCAGGTCACCCACATTCCAGGCACTGACAATGATCCGTCGGGAATCCGGATTATGTTTGATCGTTTCGACAGCTTCGCTGATCTGGTCGATAGAACCACCTTTATAGTCTGGCCACGAGCGCCACTGGAAACCGTAGATATGTCCCAGGTTCCCGTCGGGGTCTGCCCATTCATTCCAGATACGCACTCCATGTTCCTGCAAATATTTTGCATTGGTATCCCCTTGAAGGAACCAGAGTAATTCATAAATGATAGACTTCAGATGCAGCTTCTTCGTCGTAAGCAGAGGAAATCCCTCTTCCAGATTGAATCGCATTTGATGGCCGAAAATACTTTGTGTACCGGTACCTGTACGGTCTTCCTTCCTCACTCCCTCGGCTAATACGCGATTCAGCAATTCTAAATATTGTTTCATTTTTATCTCTATAGTAGCTTACAAAAGTACGAAAGTGATTTGTATAAAACAACAGGTAATTTTTTTTATGTTCTTTTCTCCTGGTTCTTTAGTAAGAAAATATAGCTCACATTTGATAATAAATGAACCATTCATAGCTCGTATGTTTGCCAACAGTTGTGCATAACAGTTGTGTCAGCGTGGTGAAATTGTCATCGAATGTTCTCTCATAGGTTACTGGCTATTATATTAAAAGCTACTATCAACTAGTTTATTAGTAGTTAGTTAGTGTTACTGGCCTGTACGGAGGAATTGAATACGGTGTACAGGGTAACCAACTACGGTGTACAGGGTAGCGGGATGAGGTGTACACCCTAACCGACTAGGGTGTACAGGGTAACTTTACAGGGTAAGCACTTAAGAGACAATAGGTAAGGAGGTATGTAACAGTACCTCCTTTGTCTATTTATAAGAGATGAAAGAACTAATTTAAAAAGTCACATTGCCGGATGACAGGTAACGATAACTGATGCCGGCATTGCCGGAACGGAAAGAGATTCATTTTTAACCTCCATTGAGCGAGTCCATCGTTCTGTAAACTGCCTTCCAATAAAGTTTTCAAACTTCACCTTTCAGATTTCAGGATAGATAACTGATTGAAAAATAGCGGATCCGCCTGAAGGATGCTTTACACAGGAAGTAGATTCCGATAAGTAGGTATCCGTTCGCCAACGAATAGTTATCTGTTGGCCGGCGGGAAGTTATCCGTCCCAAAAGCATAGATGTTCCGAATTGTCAAGACTGCTTTTGGGATGACAAGTGTATATATTTGAAGACAAAAGTCTTCTATTTTGCCGGCAGCTATTTAACCTTGAATTCTCGTATACATTTTTTAGCAGTTTCCTCCCTTCAGCCGGACATATTGAAAAACATTCTATCCAGAACATCTGAAAGCTGAAGGTAATAGTCTGCAATTCATAAGGAGGGCGAATCGGATAACAAACAGACTTGTATTATAGACTCTTGTATTTGATTCCGGAAATAGTTGTTTTCCGATTATAGAAATCGTTGAACCTACTTTTCCCTTGATCTTTTGGTTACTGACAAATCTTGAACCAACCCGTATCTCTGTTAGCATGTTGAACTGATTTATTTGATGGGAGGTGACAAAATGATAATCGGGACATGTAGTCATAGTGTGCATATTACATTTATATAAATGCAAATAATTTTTTATTATACTGCTTGGAGGTATGGATAATTTTGGATATATATTTATTAATATTAAAGTACAGGTACGTTAGTTTTATGTACTTACAGAACACTCCCGTTGAGTAAAAAAAGATGCTTTAACAAATAGGCTGAATCCTTTGTGTGGAATATGAATCAAGGGCGGAGGTCGAATTTCGAATGACTAAAAAAAACGTTCCTTTTTTTCTTGCAGCAAAAATACGCATTCCTTTTGAACCTGCAATTCTTTTCAGAACTTTTTTCACTTTTCTATCTGCTTTCTTATCAGTACGATACGAAAACAAGGACAAAATACCCACTTCCTGTTACAAAAGTAAAAGAATCTTAAACGCGTGGCGAGAAAAAAGGAACGTTTAAACTCGCCAAATCGGTAATCGATGAGTAAAAAAGATGCCTAAATACAGGCATTTAACAGTTCCCCTGAAATGCTTTTTCTTGTGTCCTACGGGTTTAGGCGGTTGAAATGAGCTAAATGGACGAAAAATAGTCAATTTGAGTATAGATCATAATTTTATTAATTAAATGTTTTACGTATGAGAAAAAGTACTTTGGTAAAAGGCGGGTCGGCCGCTCTTTTATGTGCTATGGCTTTTTATGGCTTGTCTCCGATGCTGAATGCAGCAGATCCGGACTATGCTAATATTAAGGCGCCGTGGTATAAAACCGTGAACAGTGTTACCCAGTGGGAAGATGAAGGTGGTCTTGTTACAGAGAGCATGATGAAGCTTACTGAGCGGGTGAATGTTCATGATCATTGGATTGCAAATTCAACTTCTTATGGAAACTATGAGTCGTTGATCGATTTTACACAAATGGGAGCTGGTGTGATGAATGGTGTTTTTGCAACATTCCTAAATGTGGATCCAACAAGCGCTAACTATCAGAAACCGTTTACAGGTAAATATCTGGAAATGGATTATTCGGAAATTAAGAATCATGAGATTATGAATACTGCCGAATATATGAAGTTTACGGATGAGAAAGGTAATACGGGCTTGGGTATTTATCAGAACCAGAACGCCAGTGCACGTGTAGACTTTGTGTATAGCACAAAAGGTCTGACAGGTGTTGAAAGCGTTGAACTGGATGTTCGTGCTTTTGGTAACACGGATCTGGTAAACCGTAAGATCGACTGGACATTTGATGTATACGTTTATAACCTGGACGGTTCATTTGTTAGTCAAATGGTTAGCGATCGTGCTATCTTTACTGCAAAGAACCACACGATCGGTGAAAGACATCTTACACATGTGAAAGCAAGTGTTTCGGATGCTGATAATCAGAATCCGAATTCATGGCAGCAGGGGTCCCTTGATAACAAAATTATCATTGTAATGTTAAGAGGTGCCAAGTCTGTAGAAGATCCGGAAAGTGATACCGGTTCTTCAGACACTGAACCGTTAACTGTATTTACGAATGCAAGATTGGCGTTTACTCGCCCGGATGTTGCTTTCGGTGCAGCTAATACAAAAGTATTTGAAGCTGGTGCCGGACGTAATACTTCTTGCGCTCCTGATACATTGGTAACAAACGTTGAGTTCTGGAATACGTTATATAAGAATAACTATAGTAAAACTAACAACGTATATACCGATAAATTCAGTGCTGCATTCCGTGACGGTCTTTACGAAGCAGATCAGGATGCTGCTCCGCAGGAAGAACTGGCATATTACGAACTGAACGTTGAATATCCGTTTATCGCAGATAAGATGGAAGTTTCTAAAGAAAGCAATTTGGCGGAAGTCGACGGTTGGGTTTCTTTGGATGCTATGTTTGAAGCTGATAAGATCGGTAGAAAAGGTACACCGGGTGTAGATAAAAAAGTAACTTATCTGATCCCTCGTGAATATTTCGTTCAGACAGATGCAACAGACGATCGCGATTGCAAATCAAGCGCTCGTTTCACTTACTACTTTGCTCCGCAAGAAGTAAAAGCATTTGACAAAGATGATTATATCTGGTCTACAATCACAGCAGAAGCTTCAGATACAGCTCGTTATGCACTTCAGGGTACTTCTATTCCTGAATATAACGAATTGAACGATCTTCATTTCGATGAATATCTGGACTTCAAGACTGCTAAAGTTAGCTTCAAGAACTTGCCTTATTTTAACTCGTTCAACAACGGACGCGAAATGGATGAAATGCATTATGGTGAATTGCTGCTGGTTAACCAGACAAAAGCTCCGAAGCATTCAACAGGCCGTTACGACGACGATGTAAATATCAAGGGTTGGAAGATCGTCTATACAAAAGATGGTAAGAAAGATTCAACTTATGTACCGGGACGTTATCTGCCGATGACAGTTCAGGGACATAGCTACACCGACTATGCTGCATGGTTGGAAGAACATGGTTGTCCGGATTGTTGTATAGAAGATTATCCTGAAGTTGTAGGTACTGACGCAACAGTGAAAGTTATCGACTGTTCAGGTAATATCTATTCGAATATCGTTAGCGTTAACGCTATCTTCAAATATCACCGTGGTGATGTGAACATCGGTGACGACGAGTCTAAGTATGTAAATGAAACATATACTATCAACCCGGCTCTGACTTACGATGCTTCTATCGCAAGATATTTTGAAAATGGAAATACATTGGATGGTACGACTTATACTTATAGCGGTCAGGATTTGATGGATGGAAAATCAGATGCAGTTTACTCAGGCCCGATCAAGATCTTCGGTAACAATACATTCGTATGGTTCCAGGATACCGACCAGTCTCTGTTAAGCCACGCTATGGGCGTAATGAGCTCTGAATTATTGAAATATTTTGAAAAGATCGACCGTAAGGACTTCTTCTTCGCTCCGTACGATGAGTGGGATGGTTACAAATATGAGTCAAGACCTCACACTGTGAAGGTATTTGCTACAGGTTTGAAACCTGATGTAGAAGGTGGTACAGTTGCTTCTATCAAGATCTTCAAAGAACAATTCTCTAAGACTGAAGGCATTGACGATGCAGTTTATCATACAAATGCATTCATGTTCTCTGCAGAAAGCCTTGATTTTGCAAAAGTATATGTGAAGAAAGGTTCTCAGGAAAAACCGATCGAAGAATATAATGGTGCCGTATTCGGTAAGTTTATCGGTATGAGCGTTGGCGATACTCTGGTTTACAAGGTTGACCTGGATGACGACTATGCAGTACAGTATGTAGAAGAAACAGGTCTTGACATGACTGTTAAGTATGTTCCTTACAATGACGTGAACCTGGTTCCGATCGTTGCTGAAAGCTGGAACTCTTGTTTCGAAGGTACTCCTAATATCTTCCACCATGTAGCTCAGTTCGGTGCAACTACAGCTAACAATAAGGGATGGAACGAATTCTATACATTCGGTACTACCGACAGAGGTTTGGTAACTACAATGAATGCAGATAAAGTGATCGGTTCTTATACCAGCTTCTATTCATTCCTGACTCAACAGTTCGGTTCTTGCAACACTTGCGGTGGCGGCAATATTCCTAATGAATATTCATTGAATTCAGGTAGCTCAAGCGAAAACTGGGTTCCTGCTCCTAACTTCATCTATAACGAAATGTTCCGTAAGGATTACAAGACTCGTTATGTAAATACTTGCTATCCGGTACGTGACGGTCAGTTCATCATTGCTGGTTTGAACATCGTTGACCCGGTTGACATGGAAGTATTCTCTAACAAGAAAGGCGCATTCGAATATGAAGTAACAGTTCTGGGCGACATGAACGGTGAGGCTTATGGTAGAGTAGATACAGTAGGTACTATGGTTCAGATTTCTCCGAACAAATACGGTGAAGTATTGGCTCTCGTTTCTGCTAAGTTCGATCCGAAAGATCGCAATGGTCTCGAAATGACTATCGATACAATCACAAGTGGTTCTGAAAAGGGCATGTGGGCTCGCTACTATGCGAAAGACTCTATCCGTTTGGCTCCGCAGCAGCATGGTGCTGACGTGGAAAAATACAACCGCGTATACTTCTTCGACCTGGATGATTACAAACATAATCTGACAGTTAACGACCAAAGATGGGCTGATCTGGGTGTTTGGGCTCCTTACGGAATCAATGTAAACGATACGCTGACAGCTGGTATCAAGGGTGACGTGAAAGTTCCTGAAGTATGGTTCAGTTCTGACGCTGCCGGTAAGAATAAGATCGACGCATTCCAGTTCGGTGTTGTAAATGGTGGTGCTTCTAAAGATTCTGTATTCTATATCCAGGGTCGTGACCTGCCTCATTACGGTACTACTGTAAGTGGTGAAGAATCTAAGATAGAACAGGAAATCAACTTGTTGAGTGCTTCTGACTTGTTCACATTCGGAACAAACAAAGCAAAAGAAGTAAAACTGTTCATCCGTGAGAAATCTATGGAACTGGCTGCAACAGCAGAAGAAAATCCTTATACATTCAAGGGTGGTGAAAACGACCTGGTGAACAATGTTCTTCGTGGTGACGTTGCTGCTAAGATCGATGTTCGTGCAACTCCGAATGTAGAAGACCTTTGCGATGTAGAAAACGCATTGTCTCTGTCGGCTGTATGTGATGTACAGAAGGATCTGCCACTGGCATTCACTGCCGGTCTTGAAATGCCGTATATTAAAGATATGGAACCAGGTGACGTAGGTGGTAGCGATGCTCGTATCAAGTGGACAGCCACTCCGGGTGCTCAGTACTATCAGGTTGCTGTAGGTCGCTTCACTCCGAAGTACACTTCTGAAGATGTATTTATGTCTGAAGTACGTGCTGACGATGCAAGCAAGACTATTTGGGTTGAATTGTTCAACGCTACAGGTGATGTTATCCACCGTGATAACAAAGTTAACTACTGGTTGGAAGTAACTAAAGAATATACAGATGCAGCAGGTAAACCGCAGAAAGAAGTAACTAAGGTAAGTGTAGACAACTTCGAATTGCAGGGTAATACGCAGCCGATCGACAGAAACTGGGGTTATGCTCCGATTGCCCACCAGATGGACAACATGGAACTGACTACAGACATCACGAAACCGGTTAAATATACGATCCGCCTGATGGAAGGATTCCAGACAGATGCACATCAGATCGATATCTATCTGTTCGATACTCCTGCAACATGGATGGTTAGAAAACCTGTTCCGGGTATGCCTATCAACGGTGGCGAGTTCAATACAGGTGACTGGAGAACAGAAGTAGGTTCATTGCCTACAGCATATTACGAATGGCAGGATGATATCAACTTCGACGGTGAAGAATCGTTCAAGGTTTCTGCAACATCCACTTCAATAGCTGTTCATAACCTGATCCCGCAAACTGCTTACACGGCACGTGTACGTGCATTCAACGAATGTGTAGGTGGTGAAGAAATGATTCCGTCGGAAGATTATTATGACTTCGCTACATCTAAGACTGCTACCTCTACAGGTGACATCTACTTCGATGAAGCTGACGAACATGATCCGGTATCCAACGAATCTATCAATACAACTGACGTAACAGTTCTGGGTGGCCAGGGTAAGGTAACGATCCTGAATGCTGCTAACAAGAATGTTGTCATCAGCAACGTATTGGGTCAGACAATTGCTAACACGACAATCAATTCCGACAATGTTACATTCAATGCTCCGGCAGGAATCGTAGTTGTAGTAGTTGATGGAACAACAGTGAAGGCTGTCGTTAAGTAAGACAATGAATAACTATTGATATAAAGAAGTTTATAATCAATAATTTAAAATAGATAACCGCGCGGCGGCAGTAGAGGCGTTGCTTGCAATGCCTCTACCTGACACCAACTAATCCGTGAGGACGAAAAAGCGGGTATTAATACTAAAGTAATGAAATATAAATTCTTCCGCCCTAGCTCTGTGAAGAATGAAAGCGGATATAAACCCTGGCGGAGTTTCTTTTGTCAGGGTTTATATTATGTTATATAACTTGATTATAAGCACTTACTATCTATTGATTGAAGTATAAACTAATAAAAATAATAGCGTATGAAAAAAGTATACTTGATCGATGTGAGTAGGCGACTACTTATATTCGTGCTACTATTGGGAGGGTATATTACACAAGCGGCTGCAGCAGACATTTATGTCCCCGTAAAAGATGTCCTGTCATATTATGAAGGAACCAGTGACGCTAATGCGGAGCAGTTAAAATCCCATATCCAAAGTTTATTGCAGGGAGTTGTCGATCAGAGTGATCAGGCAGCGATTATATCCGATGTTACTATCAGAGGTAACGGTGGGGATCAGACCGGTGATTTGGTGGCAGGAAGTTATAACTACACTTTTAAAGTGACTTCCACCAGTTCCATTACGTTAAATTTTGAACGGACGATCGGTACAGGGAATATAAATCCTGCAACTCTGTTCGGCGAACTGGATCATGATCAGGTAGTTGTATCAAATGCTATCGAGATCAAAGCCCGCCAGGCAGTCGGTGATTTGAAATTCCCGGCTAACTGGGGTAATTATGTGTATGGAACATCTGTTAGTGATTTGCATTCTAAAATACAGGTGCTCGATATGCCCGGAGTTTCATTTAATGATGCTTCGGTTTTTCTGGTTAAAGACGGTGTTTCCGTTCAATATACCGGAAATAATATGTTGGAAGCCGGAAAGTATGATGTGGTTATTACATTTCCTCCGACAGATCAGTTTGCTTATGAACCCGGTTTGACCAATTGTACCAAGCAGGCGACAGGTTCTTATATTTCAACCAAGCAACTGATTGTAAAGGAAAAGCCGATCGATAATACGGTATTCCCTGTGTTTGCGGAAAAGGTTGGAGGCTTAGGCGAACTGGATCCGGCATCCAATCTTAATTTGAACCGGATAAAGAATCTGATCAGGAATAATATAACTTCATCCGATGATTTTATTTCCGAGATAAAAATATATTCAGGTAATGGTTTCACCAGTGAAATAACTACGGGGCGGTTAGTTCCGGGTAATGTATATAGTTATCGCGTGGTGCTTCTACCGAATTATGGTGCAGGCAGCAATGTCTCTGCCGGCGTAGGTGGAGCAAGCGTTTCTTTAAATACTACTGAATGGAGCTATGATATTGTAAGCGCGATTGCGATTGGGAAAAACACGTTACAGGTGAAGTTACCCGATTTTGTTTCAAGCCCGATCCGTATTGGCGACTATGCTGATAATACTGCTACGGCTACGATGCTGAAACGTCTGATTCAGGATATTAATCCGGAGATGGTGGACCAAAACCTGGTTCCTCAGGTTGAGGTAACTGGTGGTACGGTATCTTCCGGTATGGCAGATAACACCTATTTGGGTTATAAAGTGACAGTCCAGGGTGATCTTGTTCAGACAAATTTGAATTTTGTAACAAATGGGAATGTCTCATCTGCTAATCTGGTTGTAAATGGAAATGTTTGTACGTTTAGTAACTCTCTGTTATTCGTAACAACATTGCCAACCACCCATTCTTTGATTTATCCGGGTAACTATCAGATCGACTACGAAAAAGATATGCTGCCGAATGCGGTCATCCGCCGTATCAAGAGCGATCTGTTGGTTCGTAATGCCGGCGTTTTAGGAAATGAAACGTTCGTTGTTCGTTTGATCAATAATGACCTGAGCAATAAAAATGCGATAGCGGAAACAGACGATTCGTTCGGTTATAAGATCATCATCACGAAGAGCGCAACCTTGCAGGAAATAGAAATTCCGACTAATCAGCGGATCAATATCGTTGATAAAGGTACGACAATCGAGATCACTTATTCTAAAAGCATTGCTATCGTTCCCCGTCCGGCGATCAATTTTACATTCGGTGAATATACCGTTCAGTATGTGAAGGATATGACCCGGGAACAGGTTGCGGATAAGGTTCGCGAATATATCTATATGGCAAATCCGTACAATATTGAGTACATAGAAAATGTACAGATCACGAACTCCCGTATCAGGGAAAATATGGGTACGGCTACTTACCGGGTAACGTTAAGTGGAGACCTGGATGCCCTGTTCTCTGAAGTAACAGTGAACGGACAGCCGCATAGCCCGACAACGTTTGAAGGTACAGTAAATATCACGCCGCGTCCGATCGCAAAAGTGAAACTTTACAAATATGAGTTCAAGAAAGAAGGCGCTTCCAATGAAATGATCGAAAAAGCGATCATGGCTGACCTGCTTTTGAAGAACCCGGATATGAAGGGGGCTTATATTTCCAGCGTAACATTGGTGCCGGCAATCGGTAGAGATCTTTACTCTTATACGGTAGTATTCAATCCGAATGATAATATTCAGAAGATTGAAGTAACGAATGAAGATGGAGGTCTTATCATCCCGATAGAATTGTTCGGTTATACAACAGCTACTTATCTCCGTTCCGTACGGTTGACCGATAACGGCCAGTCGCTGGCTGAATATCCGCTTCCGATCAATGTGCAACTGCCATTGTGGGAACGTCCGTTCGGACAGACGGCCGATGAGTATGCACTGGCTCTGCTGAGTGACTTCAGACTGACTCCGGGTGCTGACCGTGTAACGGTTCCCGACCTGAATAACTGGGGCGTGAAGACCTATCTGATCAACAACGAAACTTCTACAGGCGATGTCCCGGTGCGTATTGCCGGTGAAAGCTATCCGCAGGTTTCCGACTTGTATGGTTACGAAGTGGTGACAAGTTCAAATACTCAGTTCTCGGAATACTATACATTAAATTATACAGCACCAAGCAGTATCCATCTGACTAAAGACGGTAATGATGTAATTGCGAAACTGGCTCTCCGCATCGTGAAAGCGAAACGTACGCTCACTTTGCCGGAAGTAAATGTGACTTATAGGGATATCAATACAAAAGTAGCTTTACTTGACTCTGTAAAGAAGGCTGTATTGGAAGACCCGGCAAACGAAGAGTTTTTTGAACTGGTAACAAAGACGGGTGTTAAGCCTCTGAAGAGTTTCACCGTTACTATTAATAATATAGAAGAAGAAGGAACAACCGCTGTTAAGACATATACTTATTCGGTTGCATTCGTTCAGAAGGTAACTGATAATATCGAAATAAGAGAAACCGGTGCGAAGACATTGGTCGTAAATGCAGCTCCGGTTGTATTCACTTTCCCGACGGATATCTCTTATCGTTACGGAAAACGCAAGGTTGCTATCGAAGCAGACATCCTCAGTCAGTTCCTGGCTGCCAACGAAGGTTTGTTGAGTAGTTATGCTTGTTTTGAAAATCCGGCCGACCTTTTCAAGGTAATGCTGACAACAGCTGATTGTCAGGCTGAAGCAACGGAAACGATGCCGAAGAACGGTGATTACGGTTACAGGGTGGATGTGCTCGACCCGGCATTGTTGTCAAACTTCCTGCTTGACAATCAATTCGGAAGCAACTTCCATAACGTACAGAATTCTGTGCAGATCGGTCAACGTAAACTGACTATTACTTTGCCTACTTATCTGGCTGCAACAGCTGAAGAAGAAACTGCAGCGAAAGCTGTGTTCACCTTCGGTAAGGCGACAAAAGCCCAGATCGTTCAGCAGATCTATGATGATATCGTGGCTCTGAACGGAAGTAAGATCAAGAGTGACTATACATTGGTTGTCGACCTGGTGACTGCCAAAGCTCAACTGGATAAACAGAATCCGGTAATCGGCGAATATGACTATACGGTAGATCTGACATCTGCCGACTATACCTTCGTTTATGCAATTGAAGGTGTGGAAGTTACAACAGAACCTGATACCGAGGTTATTACTGCCGTTAAGGCTGTGAAAGTCGTTGCTCCGGGTGTTGTGGTGACATTCAACGAGAAAGAGCTTAAGGGTATCTGGACGATTATGAGCGGTGCTCCTGTTTACGATCTGACTAACCTGACGCTGGCGGCTGATGATTACGGTTTTAGCCTGGTTTCCCTGGTGGAAGATCCGGAAATCCCGACCGCTGCAATGACGAAAGCCCGTTGGGATAAGCTGTTCAGTACGAATAAACTGCACTGGGCATTGTACCGCAACGATAAACTTCAGTTCCACGGCAATACGTTGAACAGTGTATTGGTTGACTCAATTAAAAATAATGTAACTCAGGGAACATTCAAACTCCGTATCATAGACGCTTCTACTTTGAAGGCTGCTATCGGTAACTTTGAAATCCAGCTGGATACCGATCTGGCTAACCTCAAAGTGACTCCGGCAACCGTAGAAGTGAAAGCTGCAAAGGATACGTATACAAAAGTATATGGTACAGAGGTAACAAAAGACTCCGACCTGAATGCAAAACTTGTATTTGCAACAGAACCGAAGCTGACTGCTGCAAAATTGCTGGCAGACAAGAATGTAATTGACTTGTTCGAAACGCTTCTGCCGAGTGAGGTTAGTGTTTACGCAGCTGATGCTCCGGTAGGAGACTATCAGATCCGTGCAGTCGATGCAATGGTGAAAGAGATGCTTACTCCGGTTATCGGTGTTAAGTTTACCGCTAGTGAAACGCAGGCAAAAGTAACTGTGACTCCGGCTCCGTTGACAGCTGCAGATTTGACTATCACTCTTTCTGTAACCCGTGAATATGGGGAAGATGCAACAGATGCCGACGTTTATGCCGCTGTGACAGGTGAATTATCTGACGCATTTCAGGCAGAGGTCAGCAAATTGCTGAATGCAGAAAATGTGAACCGTACAAGCTGGCTGGATTTGTCGGGTGTCAATAAGAAAACAGACGTTGGTACGTATGAATTACGTCTGACTTCTTCGGCTGCCGCACAGATTGCAGCATTGCTTCCGAACTTCGATATCACAGGTGCTACTATTGTTAATGCAGGTCTGACGGTTACGAAGGCTCCGCTGACAGTACGTGCGAAGAGTTATAGCCGTCCGTATGGCGGTGGTAACCCGGATCTTGAAATCGAATATATCGGTTTGAAGAATAATGAATATGAAAATCTGGCAGACGTATTCTCGGTAATGCCGAAGATCGCTACGGATGCAAAATCTGATTCACGTGGTTCTTATGATATCTATTTCACGACAGAAGGTGTTGCACGCAACTATACGGTAACGCATGAAAACGGAACATTGTCTATCGACAAGATCCGCCGTACGATCATCTGGCCGGAAGATCAGCGTAATCTGGTTATACCGGTTGGTGAAACTGTTGAGTTGTCCGCTTACCTGAAATCGGAAGCTGACGGCAAGCCGTCTATCAATGATATCCGTTATGAACTGTCGGGCAACGACCGCGAACGTGTTATCCTGTCTGAAGTTGCCAGAGGCAAGTATGCTGTAACAGGTCATGTACGTACGGAAGGCGACGATTATGTAACCATCACGGTATATGCAGACGGTGACGATACATACGAAGATGCAACTCCTGTAACAGGTACGATCAAAGTGATCGCTCCGGAAGGTGACGCAGCTAAAGTAAACGTGATCGTTTCCAACGTAACAAGTATTTACGATGGCAATCCGAGAACTGTCAGCGTGAAGGTGACCGACGTAGAAACAGGTGAAGAAGTGAAAGACTTCAGTATCTATTATGAAGGTGACCAGCTGGGTTCGGTACCGACAACTTATCCGTTATCACAGGATGCTCCGACAGATGCCGGCGTATATACTGTAACGGTGAAGGCTACACTTGGTTCTGTCACTTATGCTTACACAGCTAAGAATAAGATGGTGATTGCTCCGAAAGCTGTTACCGTAACTGCCCGCAGTTTCGACATTAAGTACGGCAATGAATTGCCTTCTTATGCGAATGCTTACGATTACAATAAGAATGACTTCCTGAATGGCGAAGACTTCAAGGTGGGACAGGCTCCGGTTGTACGTATTGAAGCATACAACGGCAAGGCCGGTTCTTATAAACTGACTCCGTATTCGGCACAGGACTTCGGTCGTAATTATGTGGTTACTTATGTTTCCGGATTCCTGAAAGTCAGCAAAGCTGCTTTGACGATCCTGGCAGATAATAAGGAATCGGTTTACGGCAAGGAGCTGGAAGAACTGACTTATACAGCTACAGGTTTCGTGAAAGGTGAGACGTTGAAAGATCTTGGTTTCGCTCCGCGTATCAGCTCGACTGTTACAAGAACATCAGATGCAGGAGTTTATCCGATCACATTCTCTGATAACTATACTTCAGACAACTACGAAGTTTCTTACGTGGACGGTAAATATTCTGTTATCGCCGCTTCGCAGAAGATTACATGGAATCCGGAAAGCGTGATCGACGTAGAAGGTGGAGATGTTATTCTGACCGCTTCTGCTTCAAGTAAACTTCCTGTAACATTCAATTCGTCTAACGATGCAGTAGCCTATGTGAACCAGATTGGAGATGCATGGATTCTGACTCCGGTTACTTCCGGAACCGTAACGGTTACAGCTATGCAGCATGGTAACAAGAACTATAACGCAGCTGAACCTGTAGTGGTAACATTCCTTGTAGACGACGAATATCTGTCTGTCGATAACGAAAAGATCACAGTAACAGACTACATCGAAGTATATCCGAGACTGTTTACCCATTCTGTAACAGTGGCCGCTCCTTCTGAAATCAAGCAAGTTGAATTGCTGTTGATGAACGGTACGTTACAGAAAGTAATTCGCAAACCGGGATCTGTTATTGATCTGTCATCGTTTGGATCAGGTATCTATCTGCTCAATGTAACATTGGAAGACGGAACCTTCAAATCAGTGAAGATCATTAAGAAGTAACCTGTAAAACTAATTTAGTATGAAGAAATATATTAAATCAATATTAACATCGAGGAAGCAGCTTATGCTGCTTCCCCTGATGCTTGTTTCAGGCGGTATCATGCAGGCGCAAACGGCTGTTCCCGATACCATATATGTAAGTTTCAATGCCGCAGATCCGGTAACGATGACATATGGACAGGACATGAATACGGTTGTTTCCGATGCCGGCTTGACAGGTAGTAGTTTTAGTTATCTGTATGTGAAAGCAGAGGACGGTACGGCCAGCGGTTTGAATGGAACCGTATCTTTCAAGGACGGTGCTACCGTAGCCAGTGTATTGAAATTTTCTGCGACGCCGACAGTCGGAGGCGGACAGGCTCTTGGGTTTGTAGCCGATAATCTTTCGGATTATTTTAGCTATACGGCAAATGGTGAGAATGTAGTTTTCTTTACCAGTAATCGGAGTGATGCTACTATAACTCGAACATTGACAGTGAATAAGGCTACATTGAGCATTGCAGCCAAAGACACCAGCCGTTTCTACGGAGACGAAAACCCGGCGACTCCCTGGTCTGCCAAAGACTTTGTGTTCAGCGGGTTTGTGAATGATGATACGGAGGCTATTTTTACTAATTCACAAGTGAATGTATTGCCGAATGTATCTTTCCCGACTGCAACTAAAACGGCAGCAGCAAATACCTTGCATGTCATTCAGTTGGAAGGTGGACAAGCTCAGAATTATGAGTTGAATCTACAGATATCTACCGGTGGAGCTTCTCTCGGAGGTGTTCTGACGATAAAACAATCTCCGCTGACACTGGCTGTTCCCGACAGCGCACGTTTGTATGACGATGCGAATGTGAAGAACATCTTCGGAAAAGAACTCCTAATCACAGAAGGTACTTTGAAGAACGACCAGACGCTGGAGGCATTATTCGGTACAACCAAACTGCAGGTAGTTCATACGGCTACTTCGGCTGCATTAGGTCAATCAAAAAGTGATGTTGGAACATATAGTTATGAGTTAAATGCTGCAGCAACAACTACAGTGTCGACTACTCTTTCTAACTACGATATCCAGGCAATCGCTGCAGGAAAGTACGAAGTTAAGCAAGATACCATTACAATCACCGTATTCCCGGCTGATGCTGAAGTTATTATCAATGATAAACCGGTCAAGGTAATGCAAAAGATTTACGGTGAACCTAATCCTGACGGTTATTTCTATCTGGCTAAACGTCTGGAAACTGGTAGTGCTCCTTCTTATGCTTTCTCAAAAACAGCTGAGGCAGTAAATTATATTTCTGCGACAGCTGAAGGCGACAAAGGCTTCAAAGTAGCTCCGCTTGCCGGATACTTCGATTATGAAGGCAAGAAAGCAACTGAAAAGACTGAAGTAAACCTGAAGCGTGAGAAACCGAATCAGAAAGAAGACAGCCTGTATGCTGCCAAAGTGGATAACATCGACAAAGTATCTTCATTGAACTACGCATTCAAAACCGTTGACGGTTCGTTCCTTATCAACCAGCGTCCGCTGGCTATATGGAAAGTAATTGTTGACCGTGTATATGGTGAAGCCGATAAGGATACGACCTGGACGTTCGAACCGAATGACGCTGACAAAAAGCGTGGCTTAGCCATCTTCGATGCGAAATATCAGACAACAACAACTCCTGACGATATCATCGACTTCATGCCGAAAGTTGTCGTTAAGCCGGTTGCTGCCGATAATACGTTGCATGCAGGTTCTTACAACGACACACTGCATATCAAGGTGGTTACTGAAGATAAGTCCATCCAGCCTCCGTTCCAGGCAAAGGACCGTAACTATAAGTTGATTATGAACACGCTGGTTCCCGGAACAATGACCAACGACAGTGTCCGCCTGGAAGTGATGAAAGCTCCGTTGATCATCCGTCTGGATACAATCAAGAGAGCATACGGTTCAGCCGATCCTGAATTTAATAAGGCGGAAGTTCAGAAAGAGTTTATCTCTTACGAAGGCTTCAAGCTCGACGAATCGGCTAACAGCCTGGATTCGACTGCTACCGTAGCTGTCGGAAACCGTATCAAGAACCTGGTTCTAAATAACCGTCCGGCGGGTATCTTACCGGTAGGCACCTATGAACTGACTGGTATCACTGATATCAACAAGGAAAATCCGAACTACGAAATTACAATTGTAGGAAAGGCGCGCTATCAGGTGTATCCGGATAATAGTTATGTCATGGTTTGGACTCCGATACAGAATGAATTGATCGTGGGTGACCTGGTTCGTCTGAATGCCGTTGTAAAACAAGGATCGACCGTGATTGCCGAAGGTTCACAGATTATTTACGAATCATCCGATCCGGCTCTGATCCAGGTAGAGAAGGTGGAAAGCATCTGGTATCTGCGTGCAAAAGCGCTGACAGAAAACGACGGTGTTACCATTACCGCCCGCTACAATGCTGAATCCGGACAGGAAGAAGCGTTGAAGTCGGAAGTATTTAAAGTAGTACGCCTGAAAAACGAAGCAGATTATAATGTTGTATTGGGTAATATGGTCTTTGATTACGATGGTAAAGGTAAAGCAGCCGATGTAAAACTGACCGATCTGAAGGGTATTACCGAATACACTCCGATTGTCACTTATAACGGTGATTACGATCTGCCGGTCGATGCGGGAACCTATAACATCTCCATCTTTGTGAAACATAACGGTTCCGAACTGCTTGTCCGCAAGGAAAAGATGCAGATCAATCCGCGTGAAGTATATGTGAAACCGAAGGATGCACTGATTGCTTATGGCGAGGCTTTGCCGTCTACATTCGAATATACTTATTCCGGCTTTATCGGTAGCGATGACTTCAAGGCGGCTTCTGCTCCTTCTGTAAAAGTTTCCGGCGACATAACCGGTGCCGGTAGTTATACATTGTATGTAGAAGGTGGCGATCCGGGTGCGAACTATACAATCGTAGGAGGTACGGGAACACTTTCTGTATCGAAGGCTTTATTGAAGATCAGTGCCGGAACCGTCAACATCGTTTACGGTGATGAAATACCGGAATTCAAACCTGTATATGAAGGCTTCGTCGGTAACGATAATCCGGATGCCCTGAACTTCCTTTACACGGTGAAAACGAATGTGAAACCGGTCAATGCCGGCACTTACGATCTGGTTATCAACTGTCTGAGTTCAGATGAAGACAACTATGCTGTGACACTGGTTCCTGGCAAGTTGAATATAGCGAAAGCAGCAGCCGGATTACAGTATTCAGTCGAATCGACAACGATTACGGTTGGTGATTCCGTTCTGCTATATGCGAACTGCGAATCTCCGGCAAAGATATCTTTCGCCGCCGAACGTATCGATGTTGCCGGCCTGCGTAACCATGTAGAAGGCGTACACGTTATCGGTAAATCCGAAGGTGTAACCAAGGTATATATCACTATACCGGAATCTACAAACCACTTGTCACATCGTGATTCTGTGACTTTCAATGTGAAGATGGGCGCAGTAGGCAATGAGTCGATCACTTTACAAGGTGTCGGTTTGTATCCTACAATCGTAGAATACAATGCGACAGTCGTTTCCGAAATGCCGGTAGAAGCAATCTATGTGATTGACGCATCCGGTAAACTTCAGAAATTGTTCAGGAATCCTGAGCAGGTTATCGACCTGAGCCAGTTACGTAGCGGTTACTATCTGGTACGGATCGTCCTGACGAATGGTGAAGCGAAGACTGTGAAGATCGTTAAGAAGTAATATTTCCTGTCTCCCTTTCGGGAAGTGGATAAAAAATCGGAGCCCCTCGGATATTATTCCGGGGGGCTTTTGTATATTTGCCTTGTAAATCACTATAAAGTAATGTATTATGAGTAAATTTCTACTAAGGATTTTGTGCTGTGTCCTGATTATTAACGGAGCGGCTTTTTTTAGTTATGTGAGTGCCCAGTCTGTTCCCAATGGCGATTTCTCTGCTGAATGGGAGACCGGCTATAATGGAGTCGGCAAGCAACCGGCTTTCTGGAAGGCATCGAATGTCAGTCAGATGGGTGTAAAGAAAGAGTTGGTAACCCGCAATTCGGATGGCTCCGTGCAGTTGACTAACCAGTTTGTCGGTTTGTTTGGAATCGGGTCGAATGCACCGGCTTATATCTCTCTGGGAACTCCCTGGGTATATGCCAATATTTCGGATATATCCAAGAGTGACGGAGGAACAACCGGAGGAATAGAATTTACCCATCGTCCGGATTCTATTGTCGGTGTATTTAAACGTAAAGTCGTTGCGGAAGAAACTGCCTGGATGGTCCTTTATCTCTGGAAAGGAACAGTCGTTTCCCAAAGTCCGGATGGCAAAGAATTGATAGATAATGAGAAAGACGTGCTGGCGGAGAATGGTTCTGTTACCCTGATCGGTAAAGCTGAATTTGAAATAAAAGGCGAGTTGTCCGACTGGACGCGTATCTCGATACCTGTCGACTACCTGTCGGAAGAGGTCCCGGAGAAAATGAATATAACCATATCCGGTGCCGATTACCGTAATCGCAGCCTGATAAAGGAGAATAACACCTTATCGGTGCAAAGTGTGGAACTGATCTATAAAGACCCGGTTTCAACAGAAAAAGTACAATTGCCATCCGATTTGATTTCTGTCGTTGATAATATCCTGTATCTGAATGGTAATTACAAAAACCTGACAGTCTATGCAATGAGTGGAAAACAGGTCTACTATTCTGCCCGTCCGGGAGAAACCGTTTCCCTGTCCTCCCTTCCTGCTGGAATTTATTCTTTGAGAGTCGAAGGAGAACAAGGTGTACAGACGATGAAGTTCCGGGTTCGTTAAAAGATATTATTATTCGGAGGATGAAGGAGATTCTGACTAGAATGGCGTATATTTGCCCTATATCCAACAAACACTTTAATTTATCAATTTGAAATGAAAAGACTATGTATGGCTGTTATGGCAATGTGTTTATTGCTGTCATGCGGCGAAAAAAGAGAAGAGGCTACACTCTCCGGGTTAATGAAGTCTGATTTTGTATCGGAAGTGGAAGGTAAGCCGACCGCCTTGTATGTGTTGAAGAATAAGAATGGGGCAGAGGCTTGTATTACAAACTACGGTGGACGCCTGGTTTCTGTAATGGTTCCGGATAAGAATGGAAAAATGACCGATGTCGTGCTGGGTTATGATAATATCGGGCAGTATGTGCAGTCGGACGGAAACTATGGTGCTTTGATCGGACGTTACGGAAACCGTATCAATCAGGGTAAGTTTACTTTGGATGATATTGAATATACGCTTCCTCAAAATAACGGTGCGCATTGCCTGCATGGTGGTCCGCAGGGTTATCACGCTCGCATGTGGGATGCTAAGCAGCTGAACGACCAGGCGCTGGAGTTAACTTATCTTTCAAAAGACGGTGAAGCCGGCTTCCCCGGAAATCTGGATATCAAGGTTACTTATACGTTGACGGATGACAATGCTGTCGGTATCAAATATGAAGCAACAACCGACAAGAAGACGGTTGTGAACCTGACAAACCATAGTTACTTCAATCTCTCCGGTGTTCCCGGTTCCGATGTGTTGGACCAGTTGGTTATGATTAATGCAGACAACTACACTCCGGTTGACAGCACTTTGATTCCCGTAGGTATCAGTCCTGTTGATGGTACTCCGCTGGATTTGCGTACTCCGGTAGCTATCGGCAAACAGATTAACGACCCGTTCCAGCAATTGCAGTTCGGGCGTGGGTATGACCTGAACTGGGTGCTGAATACAAACGGCGATAAGAATGTTCTGGCAGCCAAGGCGTATTCTCCGACCAGCGGTATCGCTCTGGAAGTATATACCAATGAACCGGGTATCCAGTTCTATACCGGAAACTTCATGGATGGAAAAGATACCGGAAAACATGGTGTCTTATATCCGCATCGTGGTGCTTTGTGTCTTGAAACACAGCATTATCCGGATTCACCCAACCATCCGGATTTCCCGAGTGTAGTGCTTAATCCGGGAGAAAAGTACCTCAGTGAATGTATCTATAAGTTTACGGTGGAGTAAGTAGTTCCAGTTTGTAGTAAGGAATGCAGACGAAGCGCAGAATAACGCAGATACTATTTTAATTAATAAGTCTGCGTTATTCTGCGCTTTCTGCGTCGTCTGCGTCCGGTAATATCCTTTTGGTATATCTTTTTTTCTTGTTAATAATTCTTTGCAAAGAATATATATTCTTGCTTTTAGCTATCTTTGCTTCGTTCAATGGGGAAGCCGTCCTTTGAGTTTCGGTTGCTCTCCTTGGGAACGATATGTAAGCGTTTAAGATATTATCTTTGGAACTGAAAATCGCCAAGTTTCTAGTCGGACAAAGATGATAGACAACTGAACGCTCACGCTTGTTATATATACTCCTGTATGTAGAATAGAGCGTGGGCTGTTGTCTTATTATTTGTTCGATGGGTGTTTGGCGATACCTCAGTTCCGAATAATGGATTAACAGTTTCCACGCTTCTTTATGATATAAAAATGCCAAACGAGGGAAACGGGGCGGCTTGATTGACGTATGAACCCAAAAGAAAGAGAACGGATTGCTGTTTGCCGTGTTTTACTGGATATCGCCGAAGGAACGGATGGCTATGCCTCCGTATCTGATTGTCCCCATTATCAACAGTTGCAGAATAAAATCCTTTTGACGGAGCAGGATTTTGAGAAGGCACGGGATACTTCGGTCCTGGAAAGCCTGGTAGTCCTGAAATGGGCGCATTACAACATCAAGATGATGCTGGCACTGACCGTATGTGACCTGTATTCAGAGTATATGGTTATTCCGCTTAACTACCGCCTGGTTTTCGAAACATTGATGAGCGCGATTGACTGGCCCATCTCTTTTTCCGAAGTGCTGGCGAAGAGTAAAACGGAATAACGACTTTTAGAACAGGTTATAGTTTGTTCTGAGTACTTTAAATTCTGTGCGGCGGTTTATCTGGTCTGCTATTTCCTGTTGTTCGGGAGTCAGCGTCAGGATAAACTCTTCCGTCAATACATCTCCTTCATTCAGGAAATCGTAGTTCTTTGCCATCTTCTTATTGATAACTTTCGGTACGCTTTCGCCATAGCCTTTGGCCTCCAGGCGTTCTTTTTCGATACCTCCTGCAATCAGGTAATCCACTACTGATTGGGCACGGCGTTGTGCCAGGCGTTCGTTATACTGGTCGCTTCCTTTACGGTCAGTATGCGCTCCCAATTCGATTGTTACGTTCGGGTTGTCGTTCAGCATCTTAATCATTTCATCCAGTGCCTTCTGTGATTCGGGGCGCAGGGTCGCTTTGTCGAAGTCATAGAAGATGTTTTCGATAACTACCGGTTTGCTTATCGGAGAGAGGTAGAAGTCTACGATATACGTCTCGTTCTTTTCTTCCGGTCCGGTTTTCAGTTCGAAATTCTGGTTGAGGTAACCGCGGGCGCTTGCCATCATTACGTAACGGATGTCACGTTCCAGTTCTACGCGGTAGGTACCGTCTTTTTTTGCCAGTACTTTTTCGTTCAGCCCGTCTTTTCCGACGATGCGGACTGTTGCGTCTTCAATCGGATTCTCGTCCACATCAGACACGATACCTTCGATAAAGATGGTTATGACAGGAAGCTCGAATGAGTACAGGTGGTCGTAGCCGCGGGCGTCATTGCGGTTGGAGCTGAAAAAGCCTTTCTCCTTATCTCCTTCGAAGGTGATGCCGAAATCGTCACCCATCGAGTTGATGGGTGCTTTCAGGTTCTCGACATGCCATTTGCCGGTGCTGTCCTGGGTTGCTTTGAACAGGTCCAGTCCGCCCATGCCCGGATGGCCGTTGGAGGCGAAATAGAGTGTGACGGAGTCGCGTACGTACGGAAACATTTCGTCGCCGGGTGTATTGATGTCCGGCCCTAGGTTTTCCATGGGGCCGAAATCATTACCTACGAGCCGGGAGCGGAAAATATCTTTTCCTCCGAAACCGCCGACAGCGTCCGATACATAATACAGGTATTTTCCGTCGGGCGAGACTGCCGGGTGTCCCAGGGCGGTAACCGAGTCTTTCACGATGCTGGCACGCGTCCCTTTTCCCCATTTGGCGCTGCTGCGGGTGGATACATATATTTCTGACGTGCGCGGTCCTTCCGGGTCCTGTGCGCAATAGGTGTAGTACATAGTGTTACCGTCTTTTGAGAAAGAAGGGGTTCCTTCATCAAATTCGGTATTTACTTCATCTTCCAGTTCGACGGGGGCGAGCCAGTTGCCCTGTTCATCCTGTTTGACCAGGAAGAAATCGTTGTTTCGCTGGCCGGTGATGGCACTGATCGTTTCGTCTTTGTCTTTGTTGGCTCCTTTCGGTGTACGGGAAGAGGTGAAGTAGAGCTGGTCGTATTTGTCACCGTAAAGCATCGGGCTGAATTCGCCTCGGCGGGAGTTGAATTTCTCCATCCGCTTAACGATATAACGGCTCGGGTTTTGTTTCCATTGCGGGGCCAGTTCGCTTCCTTTGATACCGTTGAGGGCCAGTTGGCTTTCCGGGTTTAATAACAGGAAGTCGTTGTAATGGCGTATGGCGTCCATATATTTTCCGCTTTTCTGGTACATCTGTCCCAGGCGCAGGCTCACGATACTGTCGGGATAATCATAGCGCAGCGCATTCATATAGGCACTGGTCGCCCTCGGAGTGTTATTGATAAGCCGGTTACATTCAGCCATCCGGTAGGCGATATACCCGCGTAGATCCCGTTTCTGCGGAGACGTTTTCGTATACACCTTCCGGTAAATAGCCGCCGCCTCAAAGTATTCACCAATCCGCTGCTTCTCTTCTGCATCGCTCAGCTTCGCCGATTTGCAGGAAAACAGCAGTAATGCGGTTAAAAACAGTAGTATATAGGGAGTAATCTTCTTATTCATCACCGGATAATCTTTATATTATGTAATAACGAACGGATTGATAGGATATTGCCCGGACCGGGATTCATTATTATAAGAGCAGCGAACTATCCCCGTAACTCAAAAAGCGGAAATCATGTCCCAGGGCATAATCATAGATGTTTTTCCAATCGCCTTTTACGAATGCTGAGATTAACAGCAGCAAAGTGCTTTTCGGCTGGTGGAAGTTGGTGACGATTCCCTTTACAATCTTGAATTCATATCCCGGGGCAATGATAATCTGCGTGGCTGTAATCAGTGTATTCAGCTGGTGTTTGTCCAGATAATCGAGTATGTTTTGCAAAGCCTCGGCCGGTGTCAGGCGGTTATTGGCGTCTTCATACGGCATCCATTGTCTGACAATCAACTCTTCGGAAGTCGCATCCGGATGGGTGGCAAGCGTGACGCCGATATAATACAGGCTTTCGAGCGTGCGGACGGAAGTTGTGCCGACAGCAATGATCTTGCCGAAATTCTGCATCACCCGTTCGATGGTGCTGCGGCGTACGGAGATATATTCGGTATGCATCTCGTGCCCTTCTATCGTTTCGCTCTTGACCGGTTTGAATGTCCCGGCCCCGACATGCAGCGTCAGTTCTTCACGGCCGAAACCTTTGGCATCCAGGTCGGCCAGTACTTCCGGTGTGAAATGAAGTCCGGCTGTCGGTGCGGCAACCGAACCTTTTATTTTGGAGTAAACAGTCTGATAAGTCTTTAAATCACTTTCTTCTGTTTTCCGGTGAAGATACGGAGGTATCGGAAGTTCTCCCGCAGCATCCAGTACTTCGGCAAAGCTGAAACCACCATCCCAACTGAAACGTATCTGGTGCGTCTCTCCGTAACTCTGCACTTTTTCGGCAGATAGTCTGACCGTCTGGCCAGCGACGGTAATTTCCCGGGAAAGAACCGGCTCTTTCCATTTTTTCGCATTCCCTATCAGGCAAATCCAGTTACATGCTTCTGTCTGCTGAAAGATAAGTTCATAATCGTGCGGGGCGGCAGGGTCGAGGCAGAACACTTCGATTTGTGCCCCAGTTGCACGTTGGAATAACAACCGTGCCTGGATTACGCGGGTATTGTTGAATACCATCAGTGAGCCTTCCGGCAGATAATCCGTAAGATGCTTGAAGACGCTTTCGCTGACCTTTCCGTCACGGTAAAGTAACAATTTGGACTCGTCCCGCTTGGGAAGGGGAAACTTGGCGATTCGTTCATCAGGCAACGAATAATTATAATCTTCAATACTTATCTGTTGAGTTTTTGTAACCATTGCTATCTCTGTTTATCAGGCACATTCTTGTTGAACCCGGGTGCAAAAGTACAAATTTGTATGATATTATGGTATAATGAAGTATCTTTGTCGATACGAAATATAAACGACAAAAGCTATGAGTAATATAAAGGTAGGTGATAAAGTCCGCTTCCTGAATACAACGGGAGGCGGTATCGTGCGTGGTTTTAAAGGAAAAGACCAGGTACTGGTGGAAGATGAAGACGGATTCGACATTCCGGCGCTGATTCGTGAATGCGTTGTGGTTGGCGGAGAGAATGAGATGCAGGTGCATAGTTCGAACCGTCCGAAAGTACAGCCGCAACCGCAGGTGCAACAGTCGGCTCCTAAACCGCAGCCGAAACAGGAGGAAGTGAAAGTTGAAGAAACAGCCGAGGGGGAACGGATGAATATCTACCTGGCGTATCTTCCGCTCGAACCGACAAAGGTCATGCAGCAAAGTGGTTATGAAGCCTATTTCATCAACGACAGTAACTACTATCTGTTCTTCAACTATATGAACCGCCATAACAACAGCTGGGTCAGCCGTTACAATGGCCTGATAGAACCGAATACAAAAATCTTCCTGGAAGAATTCGGCAAGGAAGACCTGAACGACCTCGAACGGATATGCGTGCAGCTGATTGCTTTCAAAAAGGACAAACCTTATTCCCTGAAGAACTCCATCTCCGTAGAGTTGCATCTCGATACGGTCAAGTTCTATAAGCAGCATTGTTTTATGGAAAACGATTTCTTTGAGGAAGACGCAATGGTATATCCCATCGTTCGCAACGACGTGCCGGAAAGGGAATTGCTTGTTTCTGCGGCTGACCTGAAAGAGGCGATGTATCAGAAAGTACAGGAAGACCGCCGTGCTCCCCAGACTATCGTGAAGAAGAAATCGGACAGCGCCGTATTGGAAGTCGATTTGCATATCACAGAACTGCTGGACAATACAAACGGATTGAGCAACGCGGATATGCTGACCTACCAGTTGGATAAATTTCATGAAATACTGGGTAAGTACGCAAATCATAAAGGACAAAAGATTGTCTTTATCCACGGTAAAGGGGATGGCGTTCTGCGTAAAGCGATAGAAAAGGAACTGAAAACAAGATACAAACAATACTATTATCAGGATGCATCTTTCCGTGAATACGGTTTTGGTGCCACTATGGTGACTATCAAATAAGAATTACCTCCTGATAAACAGGCGATAACAACCGGGTAAATCTTATTTACCTTTGCAGGAAATCTGTTGCCGACAGTGTCGAAAGCTTTGCCGACAGCGTCGACAATTTTGCTGACAGTGTCGACAATATTGCCGACGTCGTCGGCAACAACTTCCCTGCTGAGGAAAAAGGTATTAGCTCCGGTTTATAACAGCAACAAGCTATGGCAACCGAAATAGAAAGGAAATTCATTGTAAAGGGAGACTTCTCTAAAGAAGTCTGCGATTCCCAGCGTATCGTGCAGGGCTATATCTGTTCGCAGCCCGGTCGTACGGTGCGTATCCGTATAAGAGGTGAGAAAGGTTTTCTTACCATTAAAGGCCCTTCCGATGATAAAGGCCTGAGCCGTTACGAGTTTGAGCAGGAGATTCCTTTGCCGGATGCCGAACAGCTTCTGACCCTCTGCGAACCCGGAGCTATCGACAAAGTGCGCCATCTGGTTCGTGTCGGCAAACATACCTGGGAGGTCGATGTCTTCCACGGAGCTAACGAAGGCCTGGTTATGGCCGAAATAGAACTGGCTTCCGAAGATGAACCGTTTGAGAAACCCGACTGGATAGGGGAAGAGGTCAGTGGAGACCGTAGATATTACAACTCGATGCTGACTAAGGAACCCTATTCCCAATGGACAAAGAAATAATAATAATTTAAACAATAAAACACCATGAAGAAAATCTTATTATCCGTTCTGGCCGCTGCCCTGTCATTGCCCGCTGTTGCGGACGAAGGCATGTGGTTGCTTCCGTTACTCCAGCAGCAGAAGTTTCCGGAAATGCAGGCGCTGGGACTTAAATTGCAGGATTACGATATCTACAGTCCTGATTCCGCATCCCTGAAAGATGCGGTTGTTATCTTCGGCGGAGGCTGTACAGGTGAAATCGTTTCGCCGGACGGCCTGTTGCTGACAAACCATCATTGCGGATACGGCCAGATACAACAACACAGTACGCTGGAGCATGATTATCTGACCGATGGCTTTTGGGCGACAACCCGTGAGCAGGAATTACCGAACCCCGGACTGACCGTCACCTTCATCGACAAGATAGAAGATGTAACCGATTATGTAAAGAAAGAACTGGAGAAAGATACAGACCCGCAAAGCATGAACTTCCTTTCCCCGAAATACCTGAACGGGTTGGCGAAAGCCAAAGTCGGAGAAAAGTTCCTGCAGGATAATCCCGGTACGGAAGTAGAGATTAAGGCTTTCTACGGAGGTAACGTATATTATATGTTCACGAAGAAAATCTATTCCGACATCCGCCTGGTCGGTGCTCCTCCTTCATCTGTCGGTAAGTTCGGTGCGGATACCGACAACTGGATGTGGCCGCGTCATACCGGCGACTTCTCCGTCTTCCGTGTCTATGCCGATGCGAACGGTAATCCGGCGGAATATTCCGAATCGAATGTCCCGCTGCGTCCGAAGCGTTGGTTTAAAATATCCGTCAAAGGTGTTGAAGAAGACGATTATGCCATGATGATGGGATTTCCCGGCCGCACAAACAAGTACTATACCTCCTGGGAGGTGGCCGAACGTCGCGACATAGACAATACAGTTCGTATCAATATCCGTAACCTTCGCCAGGAAGTCATGTTGGACGAGATGCTGAAAGACCCATCTGTCCGTATTCAGTACGCCAGCAAATATGCCGGTTCGACCAATGCCTATAAGAATGCTATCGGAAGCAACTGGGCAATAAAGAAACGTAACTTCGAGCAGGTAAAAAAAGAAGAACAAGACCGTCTGATTGCCTGGGCGCAAAAGAATAACGAATCAAGCTACCCGGAAGCCTTATCGACCCTCGAACAGATAGTTTCCGACCGGAAAGATCTCCGTTTCCGTAGCTGGATGCTGGAAGAGGCCATCCTGCGTGGGATTGAATTTACAAAAGTACCGACAGAGGTGCAGTCCGTCAGTGATGCCCTGAGAGGAAAAGACCGCAACGAGCAACAGAAACAAATCCGTCTGCTGGATATGGCTTACCATCGTTTCGCCGATAAGGATTATGCCCCGGAAGTAGACAAGAAGATTGCAAAGGTCATGCTGAAAGAATACCGCCGCCTGGTTCCCGCAAAGTCCCAGCCTGCTTATTTCTCTTTGATTGACAAGAAATTCAAAGGTGATGTAGACCGTTTTGTCGATTACCTGTTCGATAAATCTATCTACGGAAGCGAAGAGAACTTCGATAAGTTCAAAACGCGTCCTTCCGTGAAAGCCCTGGAGCAGGATCCGATGATCTTGTTTGCCAAATCCGTGCAGGAGGAAAAAGCGAATCTGAATGCCGCCCTGGCCGATTTCGATTCCGGATATGCGTTGGCTCATAAAGAATATGTAAAAGGATTGCTGGCAATGTATCAGGATAAAGCCAATTTCCCCGATGCCAATTTCTCTCTGCGCCTGACCTATGGACAGGTGAAAGGCTATCGTCCGAAGGATGCCGTTTATTATAACTGCCAGACCACTCTGGACGGTGTGATGGAAAAGGAAGATTCAACGAATTGGGAGTTTGTTGTACCGTCCCGCCTGAAAGCGCTTTATGAAGCCAAAGACTTCGGCCGCTATCAGATGCCCGACGGACGAATGCCGGTAGCCTTCAGTGCAACTACCCATACTACCGGAGGTAATTCCGGCAGTCCTGTCCTGAATGCGAACGGCGAACTGATCGGTATCAACTTCGACCGTAACTGGGAAGGTGTAGGCGGCGATATCCAGTACTTACCGGACTATCAGCGCAGTATCATCGTCGATATCCGTTATGTCTTATTCCTGATCGACAAATATGCCGGAGCCGGCTATCTGCTGGAGGAGATGGATTTGGTAGAATAATAGGAAAGAAATCTGAATTCCGGATAGCTGGATGTGAACGTCTGGCTATCCGGGATGGGATTAAAGCCATAAAAAAAGCGAATGATTGATACAATCACTCGCTTTTTTTATATTCTGATATAATTAAAACATGCCTTTTTCAAGTTCAGCTGCTTTTACGCGGAAAATATATCCGTTACGTGAGAATACTAATTCTCCGTCTTCTTTCTTTTTCTGGTTAACTAAGCGTTGAAAAGCTATATTGGCTCCTTTAACTATATTCTCTTCAAATTCTCTTACTTCTTGTTCACTCATGATGTTCAAGTTTAGTGTAAATATCCGAATTATATATCTCTTTTTTTTCATTCTTGAATCCTTTGGCGATTACTTCCATCGGAGACATAGAATTGTCTGTTACCATCCAATAATCACTAATGGGGATATATAGTTCAAAAAGATTGTGAATACCCGCCTCGTATCTGCGACGGATAGTACTTTCCGGTATGTTATGACCACCGGCAGCCACTCTCATTTTTACCCGTTCCACTGCCAAATCCGGCGTATTCAACCAGAAATATAACAATGTCACATAATATCCTTCCCTTTGTGCTTCCCTGATCAGGTTTGCGACTGATCGGGTGGCGAGCGTAGTTTCCATTGCAAAAGTCTCACCGGCTGCGATGAGTTCTTTGATGCGCTTATACATAATACGACTTGCTTCTACAGCTACGGCGATACTATCTGCATTAAAAGGGGAAAGCCCCTTGGCTATCTCGTCGGAATTCACGAACTCCTTACACTTCAACATTTCTGGAAGTATTGTAAAGGAAGCCGTTGTTTTCCCTGCTCCGTTGCAACCTGATATTATATATAAATATGGCACTATTTGCTGCTTTTGACAGGGCAAATATAGATAATAGTTTTATATGTTGTACAATTTATTTCTCAAAAATCGTGAAAATGTGCAGAATTTGTACGAATAACCCCGCATTTCGTTGTTTCGGAGGGCTGTTTTGTTAAAATTAGACCCATAAAAGGTCGCTCATGATACCATCGGAGATAAAAATCCCTTCCCTGGAAAGGAGTAAAGTTTCGCCCTTTTGAATAAGCAGGCCCTGTTTAAGGTAAGGAGCTGCCTGCTTTTGACAGTAGGCAAGTTTCTCTTTTCCGAACTGTCTTTGAATTTCAACTAAGCTAATGCCCCACATGGTGCGAAGTCCGGTGATAATGAAGTCGTTGTAGCGAGTGTTTAAATCCAGTTCCTCTACTTCTATGTCGGGTGAACCGCTATCGATTCCCCGGAGATAGGCCGGGAGTGAGGATATATTCCATTGGCGGCTTATTCCGTTATAGGAATGGGCGGACGGACCTATCCCCAGGTATTTCCTGCCGGTCCAGTACGAGCTGTTATGGCGGGAGAGCATTCCGGGACGTGCAAAGTTGGATATTTCATACTGCTGATATCCGTTTGCCGTCAGCCGTTCTATCAGTGAGGTGAAAAGGGCCACGCTGATCTCTTCTTCTACGGGTGAAATCTTTCCGGCTTCCTTTAGTTTATATAAAGCCGTACCTTCTTCATATATTAAATGGTAAGCGGAGATATGTGGAATGTCGAGCCGGATAGTGGTGTCGAGATTGGCTTCCCATTCTTTTACTGTCTGTCCGGGCAGGCCGTATATCAGGTCGATGCTGATATTCGATAAACCGTTCTCCTTGCATAACTCGACTGCTCGCACGGCCTGTTCCCGGTTATGGCGACGGTTCAGGAAGCGGAGGTCCTCTTCCTTGAAACTTTGTACTCCCATACTGACACGGTTAAAGGGTAGTGAGCGCAGGGAGGCTACATATTCGGGTGTCATATCGTCCGGATTGGCTTCCAGGGTGATTTCCTGACAATGGCTTACATCGAAAAGCCGGTGGATGGCATTGAATATACGGTCGAAATCTTTCGCCTCCAGTTGGGAGGGGGTCCCGCCACCTAAATAAATGGTTTCGACAGGTTCGCCATCCGTATACTCCTTGCGTAATTCCAACTCACGGATCACGGCGGCAAGGTACGGCTCTTTGTACTTCATCTCCGTATTGGAGAAAAAATCGCAGTACAAACAACGTTTTGCACAAAAGGGAATATGGATATAAAGGCCTGCCATTATTTGAGTATTGTCCATAGTTTTTGAGGGTCTTGACGGGTATCCCAAATCAATGCTACATATATTACATCTTTATCTACTGTGTAATATATTTTACAATGTTTTTCAACTAAATATCGGTAAGGTGGAGCCCAATCGGTTGTATTTTGCTCAATAGTTCCCATAAGAGGAAATTTTTTTAGCAGATTAATATGCTGATATATAGATTCTACAATATGTTTGGCTTTGGAAGTGCCAAAGGTTGTCTGGTTAAATCTAAATATCTGCTCAATTTGTTGTTTTACAAGAGGATCCCAGATTGTTTTCATTGTAAGGATTTTATGAAGTCACTCATTTCCTGCTCTTCGATATAGTTTCCGCTCTTTTTATTATTTTCGGCTCGGTTTAACAATGCATTCAGGAGTTCGGAAGGCATATCATACGTTTTGGTCGGAGAGTCGGATAGTAACTTTTTAATGTACTTCTCGGCTTTAGCCAGTTTCTCGTTATCCAGTTGCATCAGAGCTTCAACCAGATCCATTTTACGTGCTTTTAATTCCATAGTTGTCATAGTAATAATCTTAATTTATATCTATTATACAAAGGTACGAAAAAATATCCCAGAAGAGGCCTGTTACATAACATAGTTCTCAAACACGGGGCAGATAATTGTTTTTTTCCTGTACATTCTCTAATTTGCGGCCTCGTGAGTAATTCACGTAATGATATTTATTGTTAAACTCAAAATACCTGATATCATGAAAGTATACCAAACAAACGAAATTAAGAACATCTCTATCTTGGGAAGTTCGGGCTCTGGGAAAACCACTCTCGCTGAAGCAATGCTTTACGAGGGTGGAGTTATAAAACGTCGTGGCTCTGTAGACGGAGGAAATACAGTGAGCGACTATTTCCCGGTTGAGAAAGAGTATGGATACTCAGTGTTCTCAACCGTTTTCAGTGTTGAGTGGCAAGACAGGAAGCTGAACTTTATCGATTGTCCGGGTTCGGACGACTTTATCGGTGGAGCTGTTTCAGCCCTGAACGTTACCGATACGGCACTGATGGTGTTGAATGCCCAGTATGGTGTGGAAGTGGGAACAATGAACCAGTTCCGGTATACAGAACAATTTCATAAACCCGTTATCTTCGTTGTCAATCAGTTGGATAACGATAAAGCGGACTATGACGGAACAATTGCCCAGCTGAGAGACCAGTTCGGTAGCAAGATTGTTCCTATCCAGTATCCGGTTAGTACAGGAGCATCTTTCAATGCCGTTGTCGATGTATTGAAAATGAAGATGTATCGTTGGAAACCCGAAGGCGGTGTGCCTGACGTTCTGGAAATTCCGGCAGAAGAAATGGACAAAGCCATGGAACTTCACAAAGCGCTCGTTGAGGCAGCTGCCGAAAATGACGATATGCTGATGGAAAAGTTCTTCGAAGAAGGCACATTGAGCGAAGACGATATGCGTGCCGGTATCCGTGCCGGTTTGGTTATCCGCGGTATGTTCCCGGTATTCTGCGTTTGTGCTGGACGTGATATGTGCGTTCGCCGTACATTGGAATTCCTTGGAAATGTGGTTCCTTGTACCGACAAGATGCCTCGTCCGGTAACAACTGACGGCGTGGAGGTTACTCCTGTAGCCGATGGCCCGACAAGTCTGTTCTTCTTTAAGACTACTATAGAGCCGCATATCGGCCAGGTTTCCTATTTTAAAGTGATATCAGGAAAAGTAAAAGCAGGAGACGATTTGCTGAATGCCGACCGTGGTTCGAAAGAACGTATCGCACAGTTATTCTCCGTAGCCGGACAGACTCGTAACGAAGTGTCTGAAATGGTGGCAGGTGATATCGGTGCAACAGTGAAGCTGAAAGATGTACGTCGCGGTAATACCCTGAATGGTAAGGGTTGTGATTATAAATTCGACTTTATCAAATATCCGGACCCGAAATACCGCCGTGCCGTTAAGCCGGTTAACGAGTCGGATGCGGAAAAGATGATGGAAATCCTGAACCGTATGCGTGAAGAAGACCCGACATGGGTTATCGAACAGTCCAAGGAATTGAAACAGACAATCGTTTCCGGACAGGGAGAATTCCACTTGCGTACGTTGAAATGGAGAATTGAAAATAATGATAAGCTGCCGATTGAGTATCTTGAACCGAAGATTCCGTATCGTGAAACCATTACAAAGGCTGCTCGTGCAGACTATCGTCATAAAAAACAGTCCGGTGGTGCAGGCCAGTTCGGTGAAGTTCACCTGATTGTGGAACCTTATTACGAAGGTATGCCGGCTCCGGATATGTATCGTTTCGGCGGACAGGAATATAAAATTAGCGTACGTGATACGCAAACTATTGATTTGGACTGGGGTGGTAAGCTGGTATTTATTAACAGTATCGTTGGTGGAGCCATCGATGCACGTTTCTTACCGGCTATTCTGAAAGGTATTATGGCACGTATGGAACAGGGACCGTTGACCGGTTCGTACGCCCGTGATGTGCGCATCATTGTCTATGATGGCAAGATGCATCCGGTAGACAGTAATGAAATTTCTTTCATGTTGGCCGGTCGTAATGCCTTCAGTACTGCCTTTAAAGAAGCTGGTCCAAAGATTCTCGAACCTGTTTATGATGTAGAAGTTTCTGTTCCGGGTGATTATCTGGGTGATGTAATGAGCGACTTGCAAGGACGCCGTGCCATCATTATGGGTATGAACAGTGAAAAAGGCTTTGAAAAGTTGTTGGCTAAAGTTCCTTTGAAAGAAATGTCCAACTATTCAACTTCTTTGAGTTCTATTACCGGTGGCCGTGCTTCATTCACAATGAAGTTCTCTGCTTACGAACTTGTACCGTCAGATGTACAGGATAAGCTGTTGAAGGCTTACGAAGCTACTCAGTCAGAAGATTGATTAATAAATTAGTACCTAACTATAAGGCATCCTCTTTGGGGGATGCCTTTTTTGTTTCTTTTAGCTGGTATCGCAAGTTTCTTTTTCCTTAAAACTCTTGTTTTAGCTGCTCTAACGTATGGAATACTGCCGGGCAGGTCTCTGCATTCTTAATTGTCAGTGCATATATCTGGTAGAACTTTTTCCGGTCCGTATGCGGATATTCCCGGCAGGCTTTCGGACGGTCCTCATAAATACTGCAATAATTGTCGCTTCCCAGGAAGGGACAAGGCATTGAACGGAATACATACTCCTTATCTTCATCGATATGCAAATGTCGTTGAACAACTTCATGTGGTTTGATACGCAATGCCTGTGCAATACGTTCGATATCACGGTCCGTGATGCGCGGTCCCAATGTCCGGCAGCAATTCCCGCAGTCCAGGCAATTGATTGAATCGAATACCTCCTGGTGGATGGCATGTATCGTGTCGTCCAGTTCCCGGTGACGGTTTTTCTTGATAGATTTGAAAAAAGTCTTTGTTTCCTTTTCTACTTTTTTAGCTCTCTCAGGGAGGGAGTTAATATCCATAAAATGATTATGTTTTAATTTGAAAGGGCAAATGTAAGCATTTACGGTGGAAAAAGAAAAAGTATCTTCATACGGTTGTTGCAATGCTGTAACAGCGGTTGCGTTTCTTTGTGTAGTGTAAATATCTTACGTATGAAACTAAGAAAATATTATCCGACCGTTGTGCTTTCTGACATTCACCTGGGTTCTGAACACTCCAGGACGAAAGAAGTAACCAATTTCCTTAAACATATTGACTGCGACCGTCTGATCTTGAACGGTGACATCATTGATGGCTGGCAACTTCAGAAATCCGGCAAGCGATGGAAACAGGCACAAACCGATTTCTTTAAAGTTCTGATGAAAATGATGGAGAAGAAAGGGACGCAAATCATTTATATCCGTGGTAATCACGATGATTTCCTCGATAAACTGGTTCCTTTCCGGTTCTCCAATATCTCTATCGTAAAAGACTATTTGCTGAACAGCCACGGGAAGCGTTACCTGGTGACCCATGGCGATATCTTTGATACGATAACAACGAATATGCGTTGGCTGGCGATGCTGGGCGATATAGGCTATACCTTCCTGTTGTGGCTGAACAAGATTTATAACAAGAATCGGGAAAAGCATGGTAAACCTTATTTTTCCCTCTCGCAGCATGTGAAACACCGGGTGAAGAGTGCCGTCTCTTACATCTCTGATTTTGAAAAGGAACTGGTAAAACTGGCACAGGCCAAACGCCTTGACGGAATTATCTGCGGTCATATTCATCAGGCGGCAAATGTCCGGTACGGCAATGTTCATTACCTGAATTCCGGCGATTGGGTAGAAAGTATGACCGCTTTGGTTGAAAATGAACAAGGAGAATGGAATATTCTGACTTACAATAAGGCAGAGTATGATATGGAGGAAGAATCTGTTTCAAAACCTGTATTATATGCTGAAGTGATATGAAAATGCTGTTTATCATACAAGGGGAGGGTAGAGGCCATCTGACACAAGCCTTGTCTCTCCGGCAGAAGCTGGCAGACGAAGGCCATCAGGTTGTCGGTGTGCTTGTCGGGAAAAGTCCGGCCCGTCGTATCCCTGATTTCTTTATGGAGAAAATCAATGCACCTGTCTATTCTTTTGAAAGTCCGAACTTTCTGCCTACGGCAAAGAATAAACAGGTTAATTTGCTGAAAAGTATAGGATATAATGTATTGCGACTGCATAAATATACGGCTAGTATACACTATATTAACCGGATGATAAAGGAAACAGGTGCAGATGTGGTAGTCAATTTTTATGAGTTGTTGACGGGGCTGACTTACTTGTTTTGCCGTCCGAAAGCGATGATGGTTTGCATTGCTCACCAGTATCTTTTTCTGCATCCTGATTTCTCTTTTCCCAAGCTGAATGCAGTCTCTTTATCTTTGTTGAAATTTTTCACCCGTGTAACGGCTATCGGTGCTACGAAAAAGCTCGCCCTGTCATTTCGGAAAATGCGCGAAGTTCCGGCAGATAAGATGGTGGTAGTACCTCCTTTATTACGTAAGGAAATAATAAATAAGACTCCCCGAAAAGGAGACTATCTGCATGGCTATTTGTTGAATAGTGGATTCAGCGAAGAGGTAAAAGAGTGGCATGCTGCTCATCCGGAGGTTCCGATGCATTTCTTTTGGGATAAGCGGGGAGCCAAAGAAACCACAAAGATTGACGATACACTTTCTTTTCATCAGTTGAACGATATTCGTTTTGTCAAATATATGGCAAATGCCAAAGCGTATGCAACGACAGCCGGTTTCGAATCTGTTTGCGAAGCAATGTATCTGGATAAGCCTGTCCTGATGGTTCCAACCCATATTGAACAGGCCTGTAATGCTCATGATGCTTCTTTGTCGGGAGCGGGTACGGTAGCCGAACACTTCGATTTGGATGCTTTGCTGCATTTATCGGAAACCCACCAGCCAAATCCTGTATTCCGCCATTGGGTACAGCAGGCGGATTGGTTAATCCTGCGTGAATTCCGTGAAGATTTGCTGATGGAGGAGATGCCGTCATCCGTTTGGCATCGCTTGTCTATGCATTGGGTGTATAGGGTGGCGAAGACATTTTCGATTTAACCGGTATCGCATTTTGTTATAAGTTTTTATTGCGTTAAAGCGGTAATGGCTCTTCGCCATTATTTATTCCGGTTAGTTTATATATAATATAATGTACGTGTACATTTTATAATGCTTGCTTATAGCTTTCCTTATCAGGGGTCCCTTTTCATGTTCCTGGTTATAATCCGGAAATGGGAAGGGAAAATAAGGTTTGTCATTTTTATCCCCGATTTTGTACAAACTATCGTATTCAATTGATAAGAAAGGATATGACCTGATAAAAAAATCAATAAAAATAATTGTGGATAAAAAACTATTGTTTACTTTTGCTGAAGTATTTGACGATCGTATGAAAAGCCGGTAGATAAGGCCGGTATTATTAGATAGAACTTTAAATTACTTAGTATTAATATTAAATTTTTGATTATGAACAAAAAGTTTTCTACGCTTTTAGCCAGCGTTTTGCTGGTTGGATCCGTTTCTGCTAATGCGCAGGTTAATGCGGATCAGGTATCAAAGCTTGAAAAGGGATTTTATGCCTTGAATGCTTCCGGAACAGCGGTTACAACGACAAATGGTTCTACTGTTGTAGGTAAAAATCTTCAGGTTGTAGATGGTAAATTAAAAGTTGCGAATGATCTGACTTCAGATTATAACAATGCTTTGTGGACAATCACTGCCAGTGCAACAAATTCAAATCACTTTACTTTGGTGAATAAAGCTACAGGCTTGGCTATTACATTTGATCCGAAGACTGCTGTTGTTGCGGATAAAGATGGTAAAGTGACAACTCCTGCTACAGGTCAGTTATTAACAGGTCAGAGTATGGCTTGGGGATGGGTTGCAAACTCTTACTCAGATGAGTTGGAAGCTCCTAAAGCATTAACTTATGCATTGTCTGTTGACTCAACAATGGCTTTGGCTACTGCTACAGACGGTACTGTTTTTGCTTATAAGTATGCTAATGCAAAACCGGCAACAGGTGTTACAGCCTTGACTATTCAAGCTACTAAACCGACAACAGTAGCAATGACAAAAGATGATCTGAATGTTTTGGACGGTGGTACTAATGGTCTGTATTTCACTTTAACTCCAAAGAAAAAGGATCTGAAAGTTGATATGATCAGTGGCGTTAAATTCCAGGCTGAAGATATCACTGGAGGTTATGTTGCTTTGAAAGAACTTGGTACTAAAAAGTATCTGCGTGTGGATACTGCTGTTCATGTTGCTACCGGCTTGAATAAAGATAATCTTTATCAATTAGCTCGTAAAGAACTAAAAACAGGCGAAACTACTGCAGCTTCTGTTCCTAACCATTTTAAGATTGTAAAAGATTTGTTTAAAGACAGCGTTTTTGTTTCAATCAAACAAGATGGTTCAAGATTTACGTATGATGAAGCAGGTAATGCAACTGGTTCACAGTGGGCTACAGCTATGGTTTTGACAGGAACTCCTCATGCAGCAGCTGATTATTGTACTTTGTCAAGTATCTTGTTGACTCCGACAACTGAAGTAATGACATTCTTTAAACCAGCAACTCCTACTTCTGCTACATTGGTAGAGGAAAACTTGCTTTTCGCAGTTTCTGATCCTGCAACAGCTAGCGACTATAAAACATCTGTTGCTGACGGTTTGTATTATATTAAGAACTCTAAAGGTCAGTACTTAGCATCTCCGATCTATAATAACGGTGATGATGCAAAATGGGTAACTGTTGATGCTAACGAACAGAGCGTTGCTAATATGCCTGCTTATCAGTGGGTTGTATTGAAAAATAATACTCTTTCTTATTTTGCAGACAAATCATCTGTAGAAATTATCAACCGTGAATTTGAAGGATTGAATGCAAATGCTATTCAATTGTATAAAAACGAAGGTGCTACCTACTATTATACAGCTGCTGCTTTTGATGATCTGGTAGCTACTGACTCTTTAGTATTCGAACAGATTACAGATAAAGCTGTGTTAGGTAATGAAAATCTTGGTTATAAAAAACTTACACCAAATGAGTTGAAGGTTAATCGTTATACATTCAATTACTTCAATCCGTATGTAAGCGACAAATATATTGGTAAGTCAACGGATTCTTTGTTAGTTGTAATGGATAATATTATTCCGTTTGAATTAACAGCTGGTGATGAAGAAGCTTATGGTTATACAGTTCCTGCTAAAGGAAACCGTATTGCGGATTTGAAACAATTGAAGAGACAGTCTTATACAATGGTTTCTCCTTCTGCAAAGGGTAACTTGAAGTTCGGTCAGAATGTAGAACATAAATATGTAATTTCTAAAGAAAACGATATTACAGCTACTCCTTTCTACTTCAAAGAAAATAACTATGCTAAGCGTGCAAGCGATGACGCAAAGAACAGTTTCTATGCTTTGGTTACATTTGATGTAAATGCTTCAACTGCAGATGATATCAATGGTAAAGCTGGTGTTGCAGACGAAACATTAGATGCAACATTGAAACAACAGGTTATCAGCGAAGTAAGAACTTCTTCTTTCTTGGTTGCTCCTTATGGCGCTCCTTTGTATCGTCGTTTCAACTCTAAGGTTTTGGAAGGCAATGAAGAAACTCCTGATGCTCCCGATACATTACGTTTTGTAGAAAAATACCGTAAAGAATATTTACAGGTAGAAGCAAACGAAAACTTCAAGGTTGATGGTATCAAGTTCTTAGGAATCTATACTCCTGACTTTACAAAAGATGGTAAATCATTTATCGTTGATACAGCATTCGTAAATCGTTGGAATGGTGCTATCAAACCGCAATATTTGATCTCTATTAACCGTATGGATCAAGCATTCGAACCGGGTGAAATGTGTCCTGTATGTAAAGAAATTGTAGCAAATGGTGGTACTCGTCCTGTAAACTGTCCTCACGATAAAGCAGGTAAGGCTCCGTTCCACATGGGTGAATATCTGGTTAACTTCGCAGACTCTGTAAATAATGCAGCTAACAAAGCTGATTATGCTTGGAAAGGTTACACTCGTGCTGGTTTCGTGAAAGCTGCTCATATGGGTGATAGCTTATTCATTTTGACAGGCCGTTTTGCAGATGTAACATTAGCTACATTCGATACTGCTGTTATCAAACAAGCAGTAAAAGATAAGAAATATGCAGAAAAGTATATCGTAAACTTACAGAAAGACAATCACAAAGCAGTAACATGGTCAATGCGTTTTGTAGATCCTGAAAAGGCTGCTAAGGAAAATGAAGAAGATCGTGCATTCTTGATGGAATCTCAGAAAGCTGAAGGCGATAAAGATATTGCTCCGACTAAGGGACAATGGTTGAAGATGCAGAACGGTTGTATCGTATTGTCAGGTTCTTTGGATGGTTCAGAATCTTCATTCGATCAGATTACTGGTGCTGATGATGCTTTGATCTTCAATGTTGAACAGGGTAATAAAGAAGATATAGCTACAGAAAACGAAGCAATTTCTACTTCTGCTGTAACTGTAATCGCTGGTAACGGTGACATCACAATCAAGGGTGCTGCTAATAAGACTGTTACTATCAGCAACGTTCTTGGTCAGACAATTGCTAGCACAGTTCTTTCTTCTGACGAAGCAACTATCTCTGCTCCTGCAGGTATCGTAGTTGTAGCTGTTGAAGGCGAAGCTGCTGTTAAAGCAATCGTAAAATAAGAATTAAAGAATAATTAAACAATATAAAGCTTCTCTGCCTTTCCCCTATGGGGAAGGGCAAGTAGCCTGTGAAGGCGAACAGATTGGAAGCGTAATTTTAGTAATAAAAATAAAATAAAGTTCATCCATGAGTATCCCTGTGAAGGGAGGAAATGGACAAAAAACAACCCCGGCGGTATTTAATACCATCGGGGTTTTGTTTTTAAGGAGCTCCTGGAAATGGAGTTCATTATGTTTAATAGGAAACCGTATTCTATACAATACGATTTCCTGTTGAATAACTATTGATTACTGATTTAAAGCCTGCTCGATATCCGCAATGATATCGTCCGCACTTTCGATGCCGACAGAGAAGCGGATCAGGTCCGGAGCGATACCGGCTTCCTTCAATTGTTCGTCGGTCAACTGGCGATGCGTATGGCTTGCCGGATGAAGCACACAAGTACGGGCATCGGCCACATGAGTAACGATAGCAGCCAGCTTCAAACTGTCCATAAACTTGATAGCTACCTCGCGTCCGCCTTTCAGTCCGAATGACAGGACACCGCATGAACCGTTCGGAAGATATTTCTTTGTCAGTTCGTAATATTTATTTCCTTCCAGATCCGGATAGTTTACCCAGGCTACCTTGTCGCAATTCTGAAGCCATTTAGCTACGGCCAGTGCATTTTTACAATGCTGCGGCATACGCAGATGCAATGTTTCCAGTCCGAGGTTCAGCAGGAAAGCATTTTGCGGAGACTGGATAGAACCCAGGTCACGCATCAACTGGCTGGTAGCCTTGGTGATATATGCCAGTTTCCCGAATGTCTTTGTATAAGTCAGGCCGTGATAAGAATCATCCGGCTGGCAGAGGCCCGGGTATTTGTCTGCATGCGCTTCCCAGTCGAAGTTACCGCTGTCGACGATACAACCTCCTACGGCAGTCGCATGTCCGTCCATATATTTGGTCGTAGAATGCGTAACGATATCGGCACCCCATTCGAACGGGCGACAGTTGATCGGTGTGGCAAATGTATTGTCGACGATTAATGGAACACCATGTTTGTGAGCGATACGGGCAAACTTTTCAATATCCAGTACCATCACTCCCGGATTGGAGATCGTTTCGCCGAACAATAATTTTGTATTCGGACGGAACGCCTTGCTGATCTCCTCTTCACTGGCATCCTGGTCGATGAATGTACATTCGATGCCCAGCTTTTTCAGGGTAACAGACAGCAGATTGTATGTTCCGCCATAAATACCGGTTGCACTTACGATATGGTCGCCGGCTTCGCAGATATTGAAACAGGCAAAGAAGTTGGCAGCCTGTCCCGATGAAGTCAGCATTGCTGCCACACCACCTTCCAAAGCGGCGATCTTGGATGCTACGGCATCGTTGGTCGGGTTTTGCAGACGAGTATAGAAATAACCACTCTCTTCCAGATCGAACAGTTTCGCCATTTGTTCGCTGGTCTCATACTTGAAGGTAGTACTCTGATAGATAGGCAGAACGCGAGGTTCTCCTTTTTTAGGCTGCCAGCCACCCTGCACACACAAAGTTGCCGGCTTGAATGAATTGCTCATATTATTAAATGTTTGCTATGTAATTATATTCTGCTGACAAAAGTAAAGAATAGTTCGTTCCATTAATACAAATCTACGATCATTTATAAAAAATAGGGTACTGTTTAAAAATAATCTTTACCTTTGCCTCCGGTTTTGGTGTCACAAATCCAGTTCTACGGAAAAGTGATGAAAAGGGAATCAGGTGAAAATCCTGAACAGACCCGCTGCTGTAAGCTCCGCCAAAGTCGTTGAACACAACTCAATCCACTGTTCGCAATGAATGGGAAGGACGTTCAATGACGGAGTAAGTCAGAAGACCTGCCAGAATCAGTAGTTTTAAGCTTTCGAGGAATAAGGCTGAAAAACATGTAAGTAAGGACTTGACTGTATTTGGTAGGGAGTTCCGGCTGTTCATGTGGTCCATTCTGTTTTATCGAAAGCCTGTCGTTAATATATAATGTTTTTGATGGGATGAGAGGTTTCATACATGTATTTTTGTTGTTTATTTGTTTGTTTCCTGTAAGGCTGGCGGCGCAAGACAGGGTTACGCTGTCCGGAGAGGTGAGGGGAGAAGATGGTGCTCCGCTTCCTATGGTTACTGTTGCCATCGAAAATACGACGGCAGGGACATACACCGACGACCGGGGACGCTATTCACTAAGTCTGAAACCCGGAAAGCATACTCTTATAATTACCTTGTTGGGTTATAATACAATAAAAACAACTCTCGATATCCGCAGGAACAAAACGCTTGATTTCGTTATGGAAGAAAATTCCGTAACCCTGAATTCTGTAGAAGTGTACGGTAAATCGAAAACACAGAAGATCAAGGAAGGTGCTTTCTCGGTAAATGCCCTTGATGTAAAATCGCAGATCAACTCGTTGAAGAATCTTACTGATATAGTGAACCGGACGACCGGAATAAAGGTCCGGGAAGAAGGAGGAGTCGGTTCTGATTTTGATCTTTCCATCAACGGGTTATCGGGTAATTCTGTCCGTTATTTCATTGATGGTGTGCCATTAGACAGTAAAGGTAGCAATGTGACGCTTGCCAATCTACCTGTCAACCTGATCGACCGGGTGGAGATTTATAAAGGGGTGGTGCCTGCCTTGTTGGGAACGGATGCATTGGGCGGTGCTGTCAACATTATAACCAAGGCGGAGAAGGAGAACTTCCTGGATGCATCTTACAGTATTGGTTCCTTTCATACACACAGCGCCGACCTGAATGCGCAGTTTGTGGAACAGCGCACAGGTTTGATTGTGCGTCCTACCGTTGGCATCAACTATTCGAAAAACGATTACCGGATGAAAGATGTGCAGATGCGTAACGAGACAGGCGATCGGTTTATCAATGGCAATCCCAAACGTTTCCATGACGGTTATTTCTCGCTTTTAGCACAGATAGAAGCAGGAATAGTAGGTAAATTTTGGGTGGACGAATTATTTGTGTCGGCTTCCTACTCCAAAACAGACAAGGAATTGCAGACAGGCTCCGTACAGACCAAAGTGTATGGCATGGCGGAGCGTAATTCAGATGCGTGGAATGTGTCGGCGCGGTACAATAAACGCAACTTTCTCACAGAAAATATGACATTGAAGGCGACCTTATCACACACATGGGATCATTCCATCACCGTTGATACCGCCTACCGTAAATATTATTGGGACGGTGGCTATATCGTGAGCCAACGTAACGAAATCAGGGGCGGCGAACCTACCATGCGCCACTATAAGCGTCCGTTGACTATCGTGCGTGCCAATTTGGATTATCAGCTGAATGAGCATCACGGCTTTAACCTGAACTATAATCTGAGCCGGACGGGCAACGACCGCTATGACGATTTAGACCAGAGTTTCGAGCCGTCTAACGATGCGGTAACCAAACATATCGTCGGACTGACTTACAGCCAATCGCTTTTCGACGGCAAGATGCAGAACGTATTCTTTGCCAAAGACTACGTGAACCATCCTAATATCCGGCAAACCGATCAATCCACCGTAACCGGCTCGGACAAAGTACAAGGTTCGACTACGAAAAACTATTTAGGATACGGAGCCGGACTGCGTTATACGTTCTTCAACCCGTTGGCTGTAAAGATTTCATACGAGCATAGTGTACGTTTGCCTATTGCCCGGGAACTGTTAGGCAACGGAACGACCGTCTATGCCAATGTGGCGTTAGAGCCGGAGAAGAGTAACAATGTCAATCTCGCCTTGTTCGGTACATGGCGTCCGGCCGCCCGTCATACCGTCTATTACGAGGCAAACGGTTTTCTGCGTTATGTGGACAACTATATACAAACTTCCGTCATCGAAAAAGAAGGTATGTTGCAGTATGTCAACGATCCCGCTGTCCATATCAAAGGTGTGGAAGGTGAAGTCAGCTACGACTGGGACGGACGGTTGCAACTCATGGCTAATGTCAGCTATCAGGATGCCCGCGACCAGCAAGAGTTCAAAGAGGACGGTAAACCCTCGGCCACATACAACAACCATGTACCTAACCGTCCCTGGCTGTTCGGCAGTGCGGAGGCGAGTTATACGTTCCGCAATCTTTGGCAACAAGGCGGCAAGTTACGGTTAGGTTGTACGTTCCAGTGGGTACATTGGTATTTTCTGACCTGGGAAGCCTATGGCAACCGCGATACAAAGGCGCGTATTCCCTCGCAACACATTTGCAATGCCAATGCTACTTACTCATGGAAGCATGATCGCTACAATATCGCATTGGAGTGTACCAACTTCCTCGATGAAACGGCCTACGACAATTATAAACTGCAAAAGCCCGGACGTGCTTTCTTTGCGAAATTCAGGGTATTCATTAATTAATCATATAAATAAAGTAGAAAAATGAAGAAGTTCAAATTTGTATTACTTGCCTTCATGACAACTATGATGGCGTTCTCATTCACCGCTTGTTCGGATGACGATGACGTTGAAAAACTGACCGTGACCGGAGTCACAGTCAATCCGACCTCCTTGGAACTAAAGGTGGGAACAACAGGTTCTTTAACCGCTACAGTCGCTCCCTCCAATGCCGCAGTTACATCCGTTACATGGAGCACTTCGGATGAAAATGTCGCTACTGTAGACAAAGGAGTTGTTACTGCCGTTGCAGAAGGTGCTGCCACAATCACCGTTAAAACAGACGACGGCGGATTTACAGCGACCTGTTCCGTTACGGTTACAAAAGATGCACCGGCTTTCGACGAAAGCAAGTACCATTTCGATTTGTTCCTGACCGTAGGTAAACATGGCGGTATGAGTAGCCAAAACAAAACTGTCGTTAATAGCATCGGCAAGCTGACCGCAGATATAGGCACCATCTCTATTAAAGGCGAAGGAACGGAACTGGGCGAATATTCTATGGAGAGTATCTCGAAAGGTAAATATTATTACCAGGTTCCTTCAAGCAACGACCGTTTCGTGAAATATCAGATCAAGAATAACCAGGTGGTGGAAGTAGCATCATGCCCGTTCAAGACGAATACTTATAAAGTACGCTCATATACGCATGCGTGGCTTGACGATAACACACTCGTTATCATGGCTGCCAGTGGTGATGCCAGTAAAGTCCTTTGGAGTAAGCTGAACGCCGATAATATGTCGATTATGGAGGAGGGTACATTGGATATTCCACTACCTGTATCTGAAGTGGAAGGCGAAGAGACAAAGAAGTTCTCAACATCGGGTATTCTTACCTATAATGAAAAGGCAGGAAAATTGTACTACTTCTATTATGGGAAAAACGGTGTGTCCGGCAGAGGAGGTAAGACTACAACAAAATTTTATACAGCAGTCCTTAACCCGGCCGATTTGACGAAGGTTGAAAAAATCACACGCAATTCGCTTGCCGATGAAATGGCCGGAAGTGCTTACGGTGAATTGATGCAGAACTGTGTAATGTATGATGAAGAAGGTAACCTCTATCTGGCTGCAACCGTAATTAAAGATGATATAGAAGAAGGCCATCTATTGCGTATCAAGAAAGGGGAGACAGATTTCGATCCTGACTACGATGGGTATCCGAATGCAGACGGTAAACTGCTAACCGTCCAGAATCTGGGTAACGGTAAGGCTTTGGCGTATGCACGCAACGATGCGGCAGGTACTGCGATCGACAGTTACAGCCATTATTATTCCATCATCGATCTGGCTACGGGCGAAAGAACACGCCTGGTTTTTGGCGGCAAAGAACTCTCTTACAGTGGCGGCCGTTTCTCTCAGCGTTCTGTCGTGTTCAATGAGAAAGCATACATTGGCGTGAATACCGAAGCTGATGCCAATGCCATCATCTACATCTACGACACCAAGACTGGTACTGTAGAAAAAGGTGCGGAAGTGGCTGGCGAATTCTACTTCGATATGATCCGTGTAGTAGAAAACGATTGATCTCTTTCAGGTTTCAGCCGGTGTGATCCACCATATTTCAAAACCTTTGGCTGAAGGGTGCGCATTGCTGATTTGTATTCCGACCGATAGGCATTCATGTCCCGGTGGATAGTTACCCGTCGGGTAACGAGTAGTTATCCGTTTACAAGGTATAGGTGTTTTGATTTGTAAATAAGGGACTTTTGATTACAAAACATATATGTTTTGAAGTCAAAGGTCCTATGTTTTGCAGGAGGTTGTCCTGGTCCGGATTTTCGTATACATCTTTTATCATTTCATCCCTTCAGGGCGGCAGTTTGATTAGTAACCTGTTGAAGCGTCTGAAGGCTGAAACCTATAGATTGAAGTTGTATCTGTTGCTTCGATTCGGCATATTACAGATTCAAATGTAGGACAGTAGTGTCATAACAGATAGCACACCGTGTTAGCCGTAGTAACACTATAGTGTTGGTATAGCCAGGTCTATAGTTCTGTAAAGGCATACGGCAGTTTGCGGGTTCCTCCCCATCTTGATGTCGCAAATTGCGATTTCAAGATTATCCACTTATCGGCATTGGGTTGAAGCATAAAATCCCAGGAAATCGTTTTATGTTTCATAATCTTCCGGAGGTTTTGCTCTTTATCAATACCGGTTTCCCTAACGGAGGATATGATTTCTGAGGTTTTGTTTTCGTAGCAGACCAGGGGGTAACATGATCGGATTGCATAAAGTCGTCAAACGTACATGGTTCTCCTGCAAGCCTTCTGATTCTATCAACAATCGCCCAACGACTGGGGGCATTATAATAAGGAATATTAATATCCATGCAACTGATTTCTTCGGGGCGCCAAACCCCTGATTGATAAAGATAAGCACCTTCGTAGGCTCCTACATAAGCATACTTTTCTTTTCCAGTGAAAACACTCCATGGGACCTGGGACAAATCATTTGTCGAAGAGACATTTCGATAGCAACCGAATTTTTGCCAGAGGCGTATTTCTGCCTTTACGCCTTCTGAAGCCTTTTCTTCATAAATAATATATTCATCTGCTAAAAGCCCGAAAGCATGTCCTCCTGCTTCGTGATGTACCAATCCTTTGAAATCAAAAGGAGGTGCTTCTTTGCTGATAGGGCAGGCTGCAATACAAAATCCGTTTGAATAGAGATGGGCCGTTCCGGCATATTTACTGCTGTTCAGGAAGAGGATCGTGGTCATTTCTACGACACCTTTTAATTCCGGGACCAAATTCAGATAGACATCGCAAATGCTATCGTTCCAATTAATATTAGTGCCTTCTCCGTATATCGATCCGAAGCGGTTATCGATCGTAATACCCGGTATCTCCCCGTTTACGCCCGCTTCTTCCGATTGAGCAAATATTATATAAACATTAAAATATTTCCGGTTTGACTTATAAGGTTCTATACTGAAAAAATGCTCCATCGCTTGGTTTGCCAGATTCTCATATCGTCCGTCTTTCACCAGATCTGCTTTGGTGAACCCATCTCCCATAATAGCAATATTTACACCTTTGCCAGCTGATGCCGTCTGCAAACGTACATATTCACCATCTGCGTAATAAGTTAGTCCGTCTTCTTGTTGTATGACACGGACTGTTTTGGTTAGAGCGGAGGATTTGATATTGATATTTGCTTCACGCCTGACTTTTGCTTCATTAGTGGAGACTGAGACAAACAAGAGTTTTGAATCTTCACTTTTTTTTATCTGGCACCAGGACGCCGTTTCCGGTTCAATGACGTACGTATATTCGGGATTGTAATTGTGATCGGTATGCGTTGAATTGATGGAAATTACCCCACTGCCGCCCTCTGAGGCAAAATCTAGTTGTTCAGTGGATACGGTGATCTGGAGAGCTTCCTGTGAAACAAAAATCGTATCGGCAGCAGAAACATCTGTTGCCTTAATATAGATAGCTCCTTCTCGCATTTCAGGTTCAAGATTCTCTCTGACCGTTAAGTATAATGTGTCTGTCGTTATTGCTTTCGTTTCGGAAAGTTGGAGCCAACTCCGGGCTTCCGGAGATATGCTGACTGTATAGTCTACATTCCGGTCTATCGGAAAGGGCCATCTACCACCTGGTTGCCCTATATACCACCCTCTGTCGGACACAACAAGTGTTGTCTTTTCCTTTTGAGTGATCTTTAAACTCTGAGCGGTCTTACCTGCACGAAACAGGATTTCGGCTGTACGTTCTTGATCCGTATTATTTTCGGCAAACATAATATGTACCGAAGAGGTGTTTGCATCTCCCGACATTGTATTTAAGGTTACCCATGAGGAATTGCCGGCCGGCATTACTTCCGCAATCCATACTGAGTTTGTATGGATGTCAATGGACTTTTCTTCTCCTTTAGCCGGTATGTTCAATTCAGAAACAGAGATTGTCAGAAACTCTTCTTCTTCCTTACAACTAGCTAAACATAGTAATAAACAGAAAAGGAAAAAGAAAATATTTGTGCAATAGTAAGACTTTTTGATATTCATATGGATGGTACTTCTATTTGTTTACAAAGGTAAATCATTTATTTGATTGTGCAAGGACGGGTTGGAATTCAATCTTACCCATCGAGTTTGTCTGTAACAATCAAGACACTTTGATAACAGGATAGTTCACAGATAAATAATAGAACTTCTCACTTCAATATCTTCTTTTGTAAAGCCCTGAACCAGATAAAGGAAACGATTCCTTTCAGCATGCTGGAGATACTGATTGCCCACCATACACCGACGATTCCCAATCCCATGGCGGATAATACAATAGCCATCGGTATACGCAGCGAGTTGAAAGTAATGCTGATGATTGCAGGAGGAACCGTCCGTCCTGTTCCGTAGAACAAGCCCTGCATAGTGATCTCCAGCATCATGAACAACATCGAATATCCGTCTATTCGCAGGAAAATACCTCCGGCTTCGTAGGCTTCTCTCTGAGGAACGATCAAAGAGAAGACTTCGCTGCCATAAAATATGAACAATAAAGTACAAAGGATGCCGAATACAGTCGTCATCTTCAATGTCGTGTGATAGGCTTCCAGCACCCTGTTCTTTTCGGAAGCTGCATAGTTCTGGGCGACGAAAGCACTCAGTGCCGTGCTGAATCCCTGGGAAGTGTTCCAGGCTATCGCTTCAATCTGTCCTCCGGCGGTGAGTGTCATCAGGCCGATATGTCCACCGTAAGTGGAGGCTGTGCGTGCCATGAAAATGTTGATGATGGCAAACAGCGTGTTCAGCATGGCTACCGGCAGGCCCAGTTGCAGAATCCTTTGTGAATAGTTTTTCTTTAGTCTGACGAAGAAGGAGAATCCTCCCAGTAACCTGCTTCTCCATTTTAACTGATATACAAAAATGGCACATACCGTGGCTTGCGATAACCAGGTTGCCCAGGCGGCTCCGGCTGTTCCCATATCGAATACAAAAATGAATACCGGGTCGAGTATCATATTAATGATAAGTCCCGTTCCGCTGATGTAAAAGGGTATTTTACTTAGCCCTGCCGCATTATGGATGCCGGTGAAGGCTGCCGAGAGGAATATAAAAGGAAAGGCGGTCGATACGATCCGTAAATATTCGACAGCACTTTCTGCAATAGGAGCTTCCAGTTTATAGACACCGATGATCGGATGGGCAAAGACAAAAAGAAGCAATCCCCAGCAAACGGAGATGATCAGGGCAATGGTGAGGTTGTGGGATGAATAATTCCGTGCATCCTCTTCATTCCGTGCACCTATACTTTGTCCGACACTTACTTCCGAACCGACTTTATTCAGCAGAGAGATCGAATTGGTCATCCAGGTAAGGATGCCGACAGCTCCGATGGCGGCAACGGCTTCACTGCCCAGCCGTCCTACCCAGGCCATATCGGTGATGCTGTAAGCCATTTGAATAAAAGAAGTACCCATGATCGGCAATGCCAGATTGAATAGCTGCCGTTTGATAGGGCCTTGTGTCAGGTTTTTTGTTCCTTGCATGTTCTGTCTTATTTGGGTGCAAAAGTAGGAATAAAAAAGGAGAACCCGATATTGGATTCTCCTTCTGATCTATGTTTCTTTATCTGATTAGAAATTGATGTTCACTCCGATCATCGCACTGAACTTCTGCAACGGATAACCGTAGTAAAGTTCGTATTTCTGGAACAGTACGTTGTTCAGTTTCAGATACAGGCCGAAGGTATCGTTGATGTTGTATGCTCCGGTGAGGTTCAGTTCGTTGATGTTGTCCATCTTTACGTTCTTTTCTCCTAATCTGGCTTCACGTCCGGTGGCCAGGTAATAGTCCAGGGAAGCAGACAGGTTATTGATCGGGCGGACTGTCACGCCGGCTGTGATCTCCATTTCGGGCATACCCCAGGCTGTAGCATCTTTACCGGCTAAATCAGTCTCTGAATATTTATCACTGTATTCGGCTGTCCAATTATTATAAACACCTTTCAGGGAGATTTCAAATAATTGCTGGTAACTATATTTCAGGTTGGCACCGACCAGTAACTGTTTGGTGTCTATTTCATTCATCATACCGCAAGCGGAACCGAAGTAATTTTTGTCACCGTAAGCAAGTGTCGGTACAAAGAAATAGTTATTGCTGACGATTTTATATCCTCCGAAAACGTCGAACCAGAAACCGGGAGCAACGCCGCTCTTGATACCCAGGATACCATCCAGCCAGTTGCGGGAAGGTGTCAGTCTCTCCAACGGATTGGCATAACGGTTGATCCGGTTCACATTATACATACTGTTGGATTGTAATTTACCATCGGCATTCAGGTATAGTACGGTTTTGTCGGCAACTTCGACGTCGGCAGAGATGTTGGGGGAAGCCATAAACTTCTTCTGCTCGCCGCTGAAGAACATTGCATTTACCCCTAATTTTACATGCCAGTTGTCTCCTTCTATCTTGTAGTAAGGATTCAGGGTGGCAGCAGCAAAGTTGTCGAAGTAGGTTGACGGATCTTTTGTTTCAGGTGATTTTAGTTCTGAGGGCAGGCTGTAATTGAAATATTGGAAATTACCGTTCAAGCCAACACGCTGATTGCCTCCGAAACCGGAACTTAACCCGAAGTCAAGATTGAATGTCCCTTCCGACGGTGCATCGTGCTCTTTTGAATATCCGTATTTGTAAGAAAAATTGGTGTAGCTGAGATCGAGTAGGTACCCGACAGGAGCATCTGCTTTGGACTCTACGCCTACGTTCGCCTTAATGGTTTGGGCAACTTGGTTGGTTTCCATGTCAGCTGCGGGGAGAGTAGGGTTTGAGGAGGTGATAGGAGTAAGGCTTTCTATTGGCAATCCGTAATAATTAAATCCGGAATAACCATATTTAACTCCCATCTTCAATGCCAGCTTATCGAAGTTATGTTTGAAGTTTAATCCACCCATATTATCGTTCAGCTTCGCCTTAACCTTTTCATCCACTTGCAGGTATTTTACTTTCCCATTCGTCGAACGGTGTGAGAACCAGATATTCAATTGATCCTTGTCCGTGCTGAGGATATGATATCCCAGGTCACCGTTCAAATTCAGATAGGTACCGCCGCCGAAGTTGAAATAACCGCGGCGCTTGTTGTACTGAATATCTGTCATGATATTGCCTGAAGGAAGCAGGCTGATTTCTTTTGCCGGGTCGGCTGCAACCGTGAAATTGGCATAGTCGATCGGCATTTTCTTTACTTCCGGTTCCTTGATGACCGGAAGGGTGTTTACTTTGCTTGCATCCTGTACGGTCGGGTCGTACTCGCGTTCGAGCGTCATCTCCCGTTCCAGATTCTGTTTCTTCGAAGTATCTTCTTGTGCACTCATTGTGGCGGTAGTCCCAAGCAAGGCTACGACACACAGCGCTTTTACATTATATATAGTCTTCATTGTATTCTATTATTGCTTTAGTTTACCTAATCTGTCCTCAATCATAGCGGCGATTTCGTCATCACCCTTATAGTTGTTCTTCAGGTTGTTCAGATAAGCACGTGCCTGAAGGTCGTCGCCCTGGCGGATATAAATATCGGCCCAAAGGATGAAACCGCGTGCCAGCCAGTACTGGTGAGGCGTGCCGTTCTTGGCGAAGTCTTCCAGGATCTTTTCCGCATTCTTATCGTCGTTGGTATCGTAGAAGTACTGGGCCAGCAGGTATTTAGCTTCGGCACCGTGTACCGTACGGGTGTCTTTGCTGAGAATTGTCAGGTCTTCGACGGCTTTAGCCGGCTGTTTGTGGTCGATGTAGGCTTTAGCACGGATATAACGGGCTTCGGCTTCCACTTCGGGTGACAGTTTCGGATCTTTCAGCAATTCGTTGGCTGCCAGTTGAGCTTCCTCCTGTTGTCCGGTCTGTAAAGCACAACGCATGATGCCTAAACGGGCAGCTTGCTTGTTCTCCGGATTTTCGGCTATGATCTGTAAGCGCTTGAAGCTTTCCAGTGCAGCAGGGAAGTCCTGAGTGAGGTATTGCATTTCTGCCGTGCGGGCCACCGATTCTTCAAGGAATTTGGTATCTCCGCTCTCGATAACCGATTTGAAACGCTGAAGTGCTTCGTCGTATTCTTTCTTGCTAAAGGCGATGCTTCCCAGATAATAGTTCGCATTCGAACTGAAAGCGCCTTCGGGGAAGGTCTGCAAATAGTTGATCAGGCTGCGGCGTGCTTCTTCGTTGTTGCCACGGTTGAAGAGTTTCTCGGCGGCAATATAGGTAAGCGAATCCTGTTCGCCGACTTCCAGACGGATATTTCCACCCAGTGAGTTGACGTAGTTGGCATACGAATTGATGTCGTTCAGGTCGATGTAAACCGACTTTAAGTCTTGTAAAGCCACTCTGGCTTCTTCGCTACCCGGATAATTGCTGATCACTTGCTTATAGGCTGTAGCCGCTTTTTCGGGTTGGTTGTCGTTGAAGTAAAGCAATCCTAACTGGATGCCGGCTTTACGGGCAAGGCTGCTTTGCGGGAATTGCTGTATCAATGTCTCGAATGCCTGTGCAGCTTGTGAACTGTTTTCAAGCAATACATAGGTACGTCCTTTTTCGAACAACGCATCGTCCACATATTGTGATTCCGGATAATCGCGGAGCAGGCGGTCCATTGCGCTGATCTTACCCCGGTAATCTTTCTGCAAACCCAGCAGGAAGCCTTTCTGGTAAACGGAATAGTCGCCGGCAGACGGTTGCAATTGGGCGGCATGTGTATAGTTTTCTTCAGCCTGTGCGAACTGGCGGTTCTGGTACAGGCAGTCGCCGATACGGTTGTAAGCATCTGCCAATGCCGGTGCCTGCTGGTTGTTTTCCAGATTGATATACTGGCGGAAACGGTTTTGTGCCTCTCCGTATTCTTTGAGTTTGAAATAACAATATCCCAGGTTATAATGGGCCAGTGCGTACATATCTGTATTCCGCTGGCGGGGGTTGTTCAGATAAGTACGGTAGTCTGAAATAGCCTGGCGGTAATCTCCTTTGCGATAATAGGATTCGCCGCGCCAGAAATAAGCGTCATTGCGCGATTCCATATTATAAGAACCCAGGTTGATAGCTTTCGAGAACAGGTCGACTGCTTCATCCAGCTTCATGTTGGTGAAAGCCTGTGTTCCCAGCTGGAACAGAATGTCCTGTTTGGCTTCCAGTATCTTGGTGCTCGGATGATTGATCTTATTGATAGAGTTGAGAGCTGCCTGGTAGTTCTTGGTTGTCAGGTAGACTTCCACCAGGTAGTCGTTTACTTTGTCGGCATATTGAGAGTTCGGGAAATCATTCAGGAAATCTTCGAAGATCGTAACAGATTCGCCGAATCCGGTAAAGGCAGTTTCATGGATCAGCAGCGCATAATTGAACATGGCTACTTCCTGAATCTGTTTGTCGAATGAAGAGGTTGCCGCAGCCTCGAAAGCCATACGGGCATTGTTCTTGTCTTTCAGTTTCAGGTAAGACTGTCCGAGATAGAGGTAGGCATTCTGCGAGAGTGCGTCGTTTTCGCGTACTGTCTGCGACAAGGCGTTTACGGCACTGCTGTAATTCCCTTTATTGAAATAGCAAACACCCAGAATGTACAAATCTCCTCTTAACGGGCTGTCGGTCGACGATACATATTTGCTCAACATGTTGGTCGCCTTATCCTGGTTGCCCAAATGGTAATAAGAATTACCCAGGATACGGTACACTTCGCTGTTATTCTTGCTGTTCGGATAGGAGGAAAGAAGTTCTTCCCCTTCGCTCACTACCTTTTCATATTTATTCTGAATGAAATAGATCTGTGTAATATAGTACAAGGATTGCTCGCGGTAATCCGGCATCTCTTTCAGGCGGCTGAACTCTATCAGCGCGTTATTGTATTTGCCGGTTGCATAATCGATATAGGCCACATAATAGGTGGACGCTTCACGGTACTTGGTACCGATTTGCTGTATCCGCGAAAAATATCCGCGTGCCTTATCCATCTCGCCGGTTTGCAATAATGAATAGGCCAGCCGGAAGCTGTAAGCCTCCTGTTGCTCCGGACTGAGCATGTCTATATCCGATTCGTTGAACCAGAAAATAGCTTTCTGGTATTCCCCGCGTTCGAAATGAATGGAACCGATCAGGAAATTCACTTCATCGCTATGGCGTGAAGCCGGATAATCTTCCAGATAATCTTTCAATAGTTCGTCGGCATTGGGACGTCCCTGTTCATAAGCTGCATATACGATCATATAGTCAGCTTCCTGGATCAGGTCGGCATCTTTCGAATGCTGTTTGTAGGCTTCCAACTTATCGATACAACCCGGATAGTTCTTTAAACTAAACAATTCTTTACCTTCTATGAACAAACGGTCCGGTGCCTCAAACTGGTACGACCGTTGCCCGCTAGCCACATGACTTCCTACCACCAGGCACAGTGGAATAAGTATTCTTTTCATCGCTCCTTCGCTTTAATATACAGATAATAAACAGTCTCTGTTAGTTCTAAGTTGCAAACTTACATAAAAAACACCGATTTATATGCTTGCTTGCTAAAAAAGGGGAATATCCCTACACTCCTTATAACAGCACCTGAAAAAAACGTGTTAAAATCGCGTTAACATAAACCGTCCTTGAAGGCCCCTTTTGTTAAAGTTTTACCTCCATTTTAACACCGATCCTAGGGAGTGGAGGTTAAACGGACCTTTAACGGAGGTTCAACGGAGCTAATACGGAGGTAAAACGGCGATTTTTGTGTTAAAATCGATAAGGATATTTGTGTATATTTAACTGGTTTTCCGTGAACACATTTTTGGCTGGAAGGGGCGTTTTGCGCTTGGTGGGTGGGAGGGATCATAAAAATAAAACCGCCGCGAATCACTTCGGGGCGGTTTCAGATTCCACATTTACCATCAATTATGTTTTATATAATTATGTGGAGTATTTTTTGTTCTTGTTTTATTTAATCATCTTATAATAAGTCTTCTTGGCCCAGAAAAGGTTGGTGTAATAACCACTTGGCTCTTCGTAGTTTTTGGCGATAGCTGCCTGGCAGTTTTCGCTGTTGTAAGTCAACTCATCGTTCGGATAAGGCAAACGGTTGGGAGGAGTCGGATAGTTTGTTACCTGGTCGTCAGTAGCAAATGAAATAGTCGGATAACCTGTACGACGTACCACATTCCATGCTCCTAATTTATCCAAATAGCCGAAGTTTAACCAAAGCTGTGTGCAAATAACTTCCTGTGTCGGTTTCCAGATCTTTTCAGCATAAGCTGTAATATCTGTTGTGCTTGGACGGACCAACTCGCGGTAACCATAATAACTGTCGTTGCCTTCCTTAGCCAATGATGAACTTTCTTTTTGATCCCAGTAATATTCGCAAGATTGTTCCACACCAGTGATGAAGTTGCTTTTTGCCAAAGCTGCGTTTGCAGCAACACCATATCCCATCAGATAAGCTTCCGCTTTGCTGAAACTTACTTCTGCGGCACTCAACCACAAACCGAAGAGGTTTTCATTGCCTTGATATTCAGCCCAACCTGCTACAGCTAATGAGTCTATTTTATTAAAATAGTTTGAAGTCATAAGACCTTTTTGGGCATATTCCTGTTTTTTCTGATCATTCAAATTGGTAATTTCGGCATTTGTCATACGAATATCGTAAGCAATATATTCACCGTCAGGATTGCAATCATACATGGCTGCAATACGCGGGTCGGTATTTGCATCTGGAATTCCGTTTGCCGGAAGATTCATGACATTTAAAACATTCTGAGTGGCACCGCCATTACCATGAAGTGCTTGTGACAGACTTTTACCAAAGTTGAATTTATCTGTTTGAGTATCGGCTGTAACACCCATGTTTTCTTGATTATTGTCGATAAGCGGATATTTAGTCGGATTGTTTAGGATCTCAGCAATAGCAGCATGTGCCTCGGATACACAATCACCGCCGGTAGACAAATGAAGTGCAATACGCAAACGAAGGGAGTTGGCATATTTTTGCCATTGTGTTGCATTGCCGGCTGCTACTGTATAGTCTTGACGAGATAATGCTGTAAGACCTGTTGCATCCACATTACCATTAGCAAAATAGTCGCCTACTTCTTTTAAGTCTGCAAGGATTTGTTTGTAAAGCGTTACGTCATCATCATAAACACATTTTTTCTTGGCTGCATTATAATCGCCATCTCTCCACAGTGTACCTGCACCATTGAAAGGGACATCCCCGAATACTGACAGCATTTCATGAAGCTGCGCTTCAACAAGTGTACGGCTCAAATAATAGAATACAATGTTAGAAGACTTCACACTTTCTTCTAAATTGTTGTATGTATGTTCCAATACACGGTGTTGAGTTAACATGGTGTAAAATTCTTTCCAGCGGTCGTCATAACGGCCTTCGCCTGCCCCCATGAAACGTCCACGTGAGTTGTCATTACCGATGATGCCAGAGAAAAGGCCGGAGGTAGTTGTTTGTATGTAATGACGATAATAGATCGGGTTCATCCATGTATTCCCAGCTTGCATGACTCCTGTGAATACCTGAGGTACAGCCACTGTGGACGTTTTAGATGGATCTGTGTACTTATCGTCGTAGTCAGCATTTGAACATGACGTGACCGACATAAGTGTAAGCCCGGTTAATGCTAATGAAATTATCTTTTTCATAAAATTGATTCTTTGTTTTAATATGATTTCAATGAATTATAATATTAGAAGCTGGCACGGACAGAGAAACCGAATGTACGGGCACTTGCCGTAGAGCCACCAATTTGTGACTGGCTGATCCAGTCTGTACCATCGGTGGTTTCAGAATCGAACAACTTCAATGTGCGGTAAACATAGAATGGGTTGCGAACGAAGCCGGAAACAGTCAATCTGCTGCAAGCAAATTTGTTAGTTAAATTTACCGGTAAAGTATAACCTAAACTGATTTCACGACATTTGATATAGCTATTTTTCTGGATAGCTTCCTGATATGTCATTGTAGCGCTTGTTCCCCAGCCATAGCTACCGTCATTAGCTTCAAATTGAGTCACTATGATGTCGTTCGGAGTACCGTCTTCTTTTACACCCGGAAGGATCAAACCGTTGTCCCATACATAATGGCCGTTGATCATGGTTTCACCGCGTTTGTAGTTGGCCATTTCACCAGCATTGACTACGCGAATAGAACCCTTGTCGGCTAAATTGTCTGTTTCGCTATAATAGAATATACCACCTGTTTCATGATCACGAACGCCAATAGCATCTGTAATATTACCTACGGACTTCATATATTGCCAAGGCTGGTTGATCAAGCAACCGCCAAAACGGAAGTCGAATGCCATGTCAAGAGTGAAGTTCTTATAGCTCAGGCTAGTACCAAAACCTCCGGTTACCTTAGGCATGGCATTGCCTACTTTGTGTCTTTTAGATGTATCTGTGATATACAAACCGTTTTCGCCTACGATTCTGTTGCCGTTTTCGTCAGTTTTCCAAGTATAAGTGTACCAGTCACCCATTGCTTCTCCTACATGAGATTCAAGTGTGGCTGCACCACCGTCGATGTTAACATGGCTTAGGACGTCAAGACCGTCAACTAGCTTCTTCACTGTATTTTTGTTCCAGGCTACGTTGGCACGTAAATCCCATTTCCAATCTTTGTTTTCGATCGGAGTACCGTATACATTCAATTCAATACCCTTATTGGCAAGTTCACCTACGTTCATCAACATACTGTTTGCTCCCATAGATGTAGCAGCAGTAGCCGGAAGAATCTGGTCTTTGATTGTATTTGTATAGAAGTTGAATTCCATACCCAAACGGTTGTTCAGGAATTTGTTTTCAATACCAACTTCAATCTCATGTTTTGTTTCCGGTTTAATACTTTCGTTACCGATAGAACTTGGAATTGTATTATAAGTATATACATTGTTGCGTGTCAAAGATCCTTGTTCGAAGGCTAAGTTAGCACGGTAAATTTCAGGAGCGTTACCAACGATACCGTATGATAAACGTATTTTACCATAATTCCACCATGACGGATTCTTGTCACCCAACAGTTCTGTATACAATAAACTTGCACTGACTGACGGATACCAGAATGAATTGTTGCCGTGTCTTAAAGTAGAAGTCTTTTCTTGGCGGATAGATCCTTCCAAAAATCCCCAGTTGTTATATCCGTAACTAGCAGTTAAGAACGCACCGGTCTTTAGAAGATCTCTTTTTGTCATAGATGCATTCTTGGTACCTACTGATGCATTCAGATGGAACCAGTTTTCTTGTGTTAAACCTTGTGAAGTACTTACGGATGATTCGTAGAAAGATTCCTGACGGGCATTCCATCCTAAGTTGGCTGTAATGTTATGAACATCGGCAAATGTTTTGTCGAACATCAACATGATATCACTATACACGATTGAATAGCGGTTGTTTTTCAAACCATAAGAATCGCTATATTGACCGTTGGTAGAAAAGACATGGGCATTCTCCGTATTGTTCTTATTCTCGATTTTGTCAATTGTGAGGTCGGTAGCCAAACGTCCACTTAATGTTAAGCCCGGAATAATTTCCCAAGTAGGGTTCACTGATCCGATAAAACGTTGGTGTTCTTCTTCCTGAACCTTACCTAAAATATTCCAGAAATATTCAGACATCAAGGAGGTAGACCCCATTGGAGTATAAAGGAACTGCTCGTCTGGAGTTAGTGTATTAGGTGTACCACCGTTGCCAGCATAAATACTATTCTGGTAGCCTAAGCTAGTTACTGTATGGTCGCGGATGTAAGCCACATCAGTGAAGCCACTGAACATACCTGAATAGTTTGTCACTAAACGACTGATACGATATGCACGGTTCTTGATGAACTGGTTCTGATAAGTAGCTGAATAATTTAATTTAAGATTCTTTGTAATGTCATAAGCTCCACTCAAATTGAAGTTATGCTTGTGGTTATTGGAATTCAACTGCATGGATTTTGCATCGTTGAACGTATAAGATAAACGGACATTGTTACGCTCAGAACTGTTAGTCATAGACAAGTTGTATGTCTGATTAACACCTGTGCGGAAGATGTCGTTCCATTGATTATGGTCAATTGGTGTAAATGCACGCTCGTTGCCATCGAAATAAGTAACAGACTTGTTTGCGTCATATTTTGCACCCCAAGAGTAATAAGTTTCACGGTTTGTTGTTGTAATCGGATTACCATTGCGGTCTACACGAAGATTACGAAAACCGGTCAAAGCCGATTGGTCATTCATTCCGAGTACATAGTTATCATACCCGGGGCCATATTCTTTTTGAATTTCGGGCATATAAGCAACTTTATCGAAACTTACGTTTGCACTGAAGTCGACGTGAGTGCCTGTACCGTTCTTTGCTTTTTTCGTAGTGATCATCACAACACCGTTGGCTGCTTCCGAACCATACAAAGCAGAAGCGGCTGCACCTTTTAAGATAGAGATGTTTTCGATATCTTCGGGGTTGATATCAACCATACCGTTTGATTCAATACGTTGGTTCGTCCAATAACCGTCTTTGTTAGCATTACCGTTACGGATGGGAACACCGTCCATGATGATTAAAGGTTGTGTGTTACCCGTAATTGAAGAAAGACCACGTACTGAGATAGAAACAGCTGATGTACCGCCACCGGGAGCAGACTGGATACTAACACCGGCAGCTTTACCATATAGACCGGTTGCTAAAGTTGTACCTCCGGTTCTTGTCAATTCTTCTGAAGAAACAGTACTTACGGCATAACCTAATTTCTTGGCATCTTTCTTGATACCCAAAGCTGTTACGACTACTTCGTCCAGCTTCTGAGTGTCTTCTGCTAGTTTAATGTTTAATGAAGGCTGGCCTGTGTAGGTGACTTCCTGAGTAGCATATCCGATAAAAGAAATCTGGATAATGTCTCCGTTTTTTACTCCTTCTAAATTGAATTTACCATCCATATCGGTAATACTACCGTGGGTGGTTCCTTTGATCACTACTGACGCTCCGGCAACAGGTCCGAAATCATCTTCTACAACACCGCTTACTTTACCACTTTGTTGGGTAATAGCGGTTTCTTGCTTTTCTGGCGCTAAATTGGCATATACACTTGTAGGAAGTGTTATTGCTCCTGCGACAAGAATTAAGCTGACAGGTTTGAAGTGTTTCAACATAATTAATGAGTTTATTTATAATAATACTAGTGTTAGTGGAGTTACTTTAGATTTGACGTTTATTGATGTTTTTGATCTTAGTTCTAAAAGAACTCCATACTAAATATTCGGCACAAATGTATTAATAATTTATTACATACTGTTATTTTACGTCAACAAAAGAAGGATTATGCTTTATTTTTAACATTTACAATAACAAGGTATATATAAACACCACTCTATACTTTAACGTAAACTTCACCCTTTGATTACACTCATATTGTATATTTTAATAGAATCATAAACTAGTTGGTTTTATGTAATATCCCCCTAGATTATTTAAGCAATATTTATTAATGGGACGAAAAGCAACATATAGAACACTTGAAAAAACAATCTTATAAAAAAGTTTTTTAACTCTACTTAACCATGGTGATACTATTGATAATTATAGTCTTTTTATTCTTGTTTCAACATAGTTCTTTTAGAACTATGATGTTTTTTATGATTATATATCCTCTTTTTTTGAAAAAAATCTAATAACAGGATGTAGTATAAAAATTGTAACACAGAAAATAAGAAGGACGGAATATTCCGTCCTCTAATTGTCAATTGATAGATGAATCGATGGAAGTTAACAGTTGTTTTCTTTGTAAAGTCTAATAGCCTTCTTTATTGACATCAATCCAAACTCTTCCGCTTTCAACTCTTCCTTTTTCACGATAACGATTTCGGCTGCATCGTCTTCTGCGTGGACACCTGTGAAATCCTTTACATGGCATTCAAAGAACATATCTACCGTGTGTACTTCGAAACCGCAATACATATACAAATTAGGAATGGAAAAAAGATAACGGCATTTGGTAATATCCAGTCCTGTTTCTTCTTTTACTTCGCGGTGTGCCGCATCTTCTGCTGATTCGAACATATCAACGAATCCGCCCGGCAGGTCGAGCGTCCCTTTGGCAGGTTCTTTAGCCCGGCGCACCAGTAGAATCTCTCCGGCGGCATTTCGGATGAAACAGGCTACTGCCGAAGAAGGATTGAAATAGTATACGAAACCGCATGTCGTACACTGTTTCGCTTTTTCATTACGTTCGATGAAGGTGTTGGCTCCACATTTGGGGCAATAGATAAATTGATGCAAAGGATGGTTCATGTCTCTGATAATTAAGTGATATATAAAAAAGAAGGGCGACCTCAGGCCGCCCTTGATCCGGGGCAGAACCCCAGTGAATACGATTACTCTTTCACTTCCCAACCCAAAGCGCTGGCTCCCAATACGGCAGCATCGCTTTCTTTCAATTGAGAGAAAAGAAGTTTTGTTTTACCTTCGTAAACCTTCAGCATGTTCTTGTCCATAGAACGTTTGATCGGATTCATGATCAGATCGCCTGCCTTGGTAAGACCACCGAACAGAATAATGGCTTCCGGGCTGGAGAATGCAACAGCATCAGCAAAAGCTTCACCCAGGATATTTCCTGTAAATTCGAAGATTTCAAGTGCCAGTTTATCATTCTTCATGGCTGCATCGAATACATCTTTTGAAGTGATTTCATCCGGATCCAGATCGCGCAACAGACTTTCGTCTTTGCGGATTTCGAGGTATTCACGGGCTGTACGTGCTACACCGGTAGCGGATGCATATGTTTCAAGGCATCCCTGACGACCGCAACCGCAAGGACGGCCATTGTTACGACGCATAATCACGTGTCCCAACTCACCGGCAAAACCGTCATGTCCGTAAACCAGATTACCTCCGATAACGATACCGCTACCTACACCTGTTCCCAGAGTGATAACGATAAAGTCTTTCATACCACGTGCTGCTCCGTAAGTCATTTCACCGATTGCAGCAGCGTTGGCGTCGTTAGTCAATGCAACGGGAATACCGCCGATTTGTTCGCTGATCAACTGTGCCAAAGGTATTTTACCTTTCCATGGAAGGTTCGGGGCAAATTCGATACAACCGTTGAAGAAGTTACCGTTAGGAGCTCCTACGCCGACACCTTTGATTTTGTCCGGACCTCCGGCCTGGTCGATTACTGATAAAAGACCTTGTCCCAGTTCCGCAACATATTCTTCTATATCAGTATATTTACCAGTTTTGATTGATCCACTGTACAAGATTGTTCCTCTTGCATCTACTACGCCGAAAACAGTATTGGTACCACCTATATCAATACCTACTACATAAGGCTTCTCCATGATTTTATATTTATGATTAATAATGAGTCTTTCTGGATAGCAAATATAAGAGGAATATGCTTAGCTGCAATGATTTTATTAAAAAAAATGCTGAATAGTATCAGTTTTCAAATGTGACAATAAATGTAACTTTACTTAATAGCCGGATCAAAATACGTCATTTTCAACTTTTTTCTCTCCGGTGACAACCGTTCTTTAGGTGTTTTTTTTATATTTGGTAGATTCTTAACCCATTAATGAATAACACTATGCCACAGGTTTCAGACATACGGCTTATGGTCCGGGCGGAACAACCTGTTTTATCAACCCGTACGAAAGTCAGTTACAAGGATTTAGAGTGGACGCTTGCCCGAAAACGTCAGGATGCACTGGCCCTTCTCCGGAAAACAGGGGAATATATGACGGATGTGCCTTTTATCATTTACTACGATTATCTGAATATGGATATATATGACCTGGATGTGGAAATTTGTTTCCCTGTGTCCTGCCTGATGGAAGGAGACGAAAACGTCCGGTCACGCGTAATACCGCAATCCAAAGTCGTGCATTGTTTATTTAAAGGCGATTATGAAGAAATTGATTATTTATATGGCGAGATGACTTTCTGGATGATGCAGAAAGGATACGAACCGGAAGGTACGGCCTATGAATTTTATTACCGGCGGAAAGAGGAACCTTTCGATGACGGGTTAACCAAAATTGTATTGCCGGTGAAGAGCTGATACAATTTTGGTTAAGGTATTACCTTTTTTATTTAGCCGGTAGTATTTCGATCCAGTAATCGTCCGGGTCGTTGATGAAATACAATCCCATGGCGGTATTTTCGTAACATACGCAATCCATTTCCTTATGGAATTTGCGTACTTCATCGTAATCGCCGGCTACACGGAAACAGAGATGGCTTTCGTTATCTCCCAGTTCGTACGGCTCGTTACGGTCTTTCAGCCAGGTCAGTTCCAGCAGGAAATCTGTCTGGTCGTCTGTCAGGTAAACGAGAACGAAAGAGCCGTCGGCTGCTTCCTTGCGGTGATGTTCCTTCAGACCCAGCGCTTTGTTATAGAAAGCAATGCTTCTTTCGAGGTCGAGGACGTTGATGTTGAAATGATCAAATCTACTTTTGATTTCCATACTTGTTTTCTTTATAAATTAAAAATCAGTGCTTTCTCCGGGATAGGACAACAGGATATAACGGCATCCCTTCGATTCGGCATAAGGGCCGAATGCTACTACTTCGGCGGGACGCTCCCAAAAGTGCATAGGGACTAAAACGTCAGTCTTTATCCGGTCGACAAACTGTTCCGCTCCCCGCATAAAATCAGTTCCGATACGCGGATCGACCGGAAACATGGCGAGATGCAGATGTCCGGTTGCCTGAGCCAGTATATCCAGTTCCCGCAAATAATCGCCTTCGGCTTTAGCCACTTCCTGTGGTGTCGATTCGTCTTTCCAGTGCCAGTTATTCAGGTCGCCGGCATGAAACAGCAGTTTGCCTTCCGCTTCTATCAGGAAAGAAATGCCTACATCAGTCGAACCGAATGCCCGGATACGGATATTTTCATCTTCAAAAACGTCCCCTTTCTTAAGGTAAACAGCATCTTCGGCTGTCGCCCGGCGGCGTTTCAGAATATCTTTGGAGAAAATATATTTGATATCCGACTTAATCTCTTTCCATTTCAGGATGTCCGGGTTGAAATGATCCGGATGGAAATGGGAGGATAATATATATAATGTACCCGCGCGTCGAAGCAGTTCATCGTGGACAAATCCCGTATCCGGTGTTTTCCCCGTATCTTTAAAATAATCGATCAGGATAGTATATCCTTCTGTTTCGATCGCAAAGCCACTGTGATAAATATATGTAAGTCTCATACTGTATTCTTTTATTTTCATGTAAATAAAACATGATACGGTGTGATTAAGTTGCTTTTGGCGATACAAATATACAAAAGGATAAATGAAACAGATAATAGTTACCGTACGAATGTAAATAATATAGGATACTGGTTTTGATTTTCTGCCGAACAAACTGATTGTCGATAGCTGTCAGTAATGTTGTTGATAGCTATCGGTAATTTTGTTAATAACTATAAGTAATATTGCTGATAGCTGTCGACAATAACTTACATAACTGTATAAAATTGATAACATCTTGTGGGTTAGTCTTGTAGGTAGTGTAAGTATAGTTTGCAAATGTAATATTGTTTTTGGTTATTCCCTGCTATTTTATTTGATGAATTTATAAATAAAATGAATGGGGCAATGCAGTATATTTCGTAGTTGTCGGTTTATTTAGTAAGCATTCCTTGATTATTTGTGTTTATCTGATAACAAAACGATAGTTAATATCTTGTAAAAATCAGTACCTTGTGATACAAGGTATCTTATATAAATATATATTTGTTGCGTCAGAGGGTAAAAAAGTTTCTTAAATGTGTAACATTTTTTACAAAGTGTACGTCTAATAAAGAAAAGTAATGACAAATATGATGATTCAGCTGAAAGGAATTAACAAAACGTATTTCAATGGTGCTCCGCTGCATGTCTTGAAAGGCATAGACCTGGAGATCGAAAAAGGAGAGATGGTTTCCATTATGGGGGCATCCGGTTCGGGGAAATCGACGCTATTGAACATACTAGGGATTTTGGATACTTACGATACTGGTACCTATCATTTAAACGGACAATTGATTCAGAACCTCAGCGAAAGCCGTGCAGCTGAACTTCGTAACCAGATGATCGGTTTCATTTTCCAGTCATTTAATCTGATCTCTTTCAAGAATGCGGTGGAGAATGTCGCCTTGCCACTCTATTATCAGGGTATAAACCGCAAGAAACGGAATGCGATGGCAATGGAATATCTGGATATGGTCGGACTGAAAGACTGGGCGGAACATATGCCTAACGAAATGTCGGGCGGGCAGAAACAGCGTGTAGCCATTGCCCGTGCCTTGATTGCTAAACCGCAGGTGATCCTGGCCGATGAACCGACCGGTGCACTCGACAGTAAAACGACAGTCGAAGTAATGGAGCTTCTGCGTAATGTAAATAAAGAAGGTATGACTATGATTATCGTGACTCACGAGCAATCCGTAGCCAATGCGACCGAAAAGATCATTCGCGTAAAGGATGGTTTGATAGAAAACATCGAAAAAGGAGAAGGATATGTTCGACTTTGATAATTTCCGGGAAATATGGAGTACGATTCAAAAGAATAAGCTCCGTACGTTCCTTACCGGCTTTTCCGTAGCATGGGGGATCTTCATGCTGATCGTTTTACTGGGAGCTGGCAACGGACTGAAGAATGGTATCATGCACAACTTTGACCGTTGGGCGGGGAACCGTGTGGAGACATGGCCTCGTTATGCCAGCAAACCCTATAAAGGGATGCAGACCAACCGACGGATCGAATATAAAGATGATGACTTGGTGGCCTTGAGACAGCAGAATCCCGAAGTGAACCTGGTATCAGGTGTCCTTTACCAAAGCGATACGCTTTCGTATAAAGAAGAATATAACTCTTATTCTTTACAGGGGGTACATCCGGATAAAGCTATCATCGACAAGATTAAAATGACGGTTGGTAACGGACGTTTTATTAATGAAGTAGATATACTTCAGAAAAGAAAAGTGATAGTTATAAGTCCCCGTATAAAAGAAGTGCTTTTCCGTTCGGAGGATCCGTTAGGAAAATATGTGAATGCTGGCGATGTACCTTATCAGGTGGTTGGAGTTTATACGGATGAGGACAACAATAATAATGCTCCGGCTTATATTCCTTTCTCTACGGCACAGCAACTTTACCGCTCCGGTTATGGGTTGGATAATATTATTTTCTCCCTGGATGGTATTAATACCAAAGAGGAATACGAAGCATTTGAGAAACGTTTTCGTCAGCAGATGGGGAAACGGCATATGTTTGATCCGGAAGATCTGCGGGCAATCGGTATGTGGAGCACGATTGAAGATTTTGCCATGTTTAACGGGATGTTGAATGGTATAGCTCTGTTTATCTGGATAATCGGTATCGGAACTTTGGCCGCAGGTATTGTGGGAGTCAGTAATATCATGTTGATTACTGTTCGGGAACGAACCCGTGAGTTTGGTATCCGTAAGGCGATTGGAGCAACTCCTTTTTCCATACTGAAACTGATCATCGTAGAGTCTATCCTGATAACGGCCGTTTTCGGTTATGTCGGCATGATTGCCGGAGTTGGACTGACAGAAGGCATTAACTTCATTATGGAAAATGCCAAGATGGGACAAGCCTCTTCCAGCGATGATATGAGTACCTTTTTGAATCCTACGGTCGACCTGACCGTTGCTTTGATGTCAACGTTGCTTATTGTTGGTGCAGGAGTGCTGGCTGGTTATTTTCCGGCTCGTAAAGCAGTGAAAATTACGGCTATCGAAGCCATGAGAAACGAATAAATACAGATAGATATGTTCGATATAGACCGTTGGGTAGAGATATGGGTGACTATCACCCGCAACAAGACCAGAAGCCTCTTGACCGGGTTCGGGGTGTTTTGGGGAATCCTGATGCTTGTTATCCTGTTAGGGTCGGGTACCGGCTTCAAGAACGGAGTATGGAAGAATGTGAATGGTTTCGCTACTAATTCAGCTTTTTTCTTTTCCGAACGTACCGGCGAGCCTTATAAAGGCTACAAGAAAGGACGTTACTGGCAGATGCGTAACCGTGACCTGGAAACAATCCGTAACCGTGTGAAAGGTGTGCGTTATTTGTCGCCGATGGCTATGTCATGGGGCGGACAAAATAATGTGGTGAGAGGACAGAAAGCCGGTACTTATAATGTGCGCGGTGTACATTCCGAATATTTTAATATAGAAACGCAGCACGTACTGGAAGGGCGTTTACTGAATGAGGTAGACGTAAAAGAAAAACGTAAGGTTTGCCTGATCGGTAGTATTGTGCGCGAAGTGTTGTTCACTCCCGGTGAAGATCCGATCGGAGAGTATATCCGTGTAAATGGCATTTACTATCAGGTCGTGGGCGTTGTGAAACCTAAGCCACGTGTACAGATCGGAGGACGTACGGAGGAAAGTATCATGTTGCCTTTTACTACCTTACAGCAGGTGGCCAACCAGGGGGATAAGTTCTGGTTCCTGTGCGCAACCGCCGATGACGGTTATTCATGCGACAGGATGGTGGAAGATATAACGGATGTTTTGAAATCACAAAATGAAATATCGCCTACCGACCCGCAAGCCGTCAGCAGTTTTACGATTGCCAAGCAATTCGATAGTTTTGAAACACTATTTACCGGGATCAATATTCTGGTATGGTTGGTAGGAATGGGTACTTTGCTGGCTGGGATCATTGGGGTCAGTAACATTATGATGGTGACGGTAAAAGAACGTACCCGCGAGATTGGTGTACGCCGTGCAATCGGGGCTAAGCCGTTCGATATTATATCCCAGATCATGAGTGAGAGTTTGTTGCTTACGGCTTTGGCCGGACTGATGGGGTTAAGTTGCGGAGTTTTTCTGTTGGATGTAGCTAATAATTTATTGGCAAGCAGCGGATCGGCAGATTCTCAAGGCACTTTCTTCAGTAATCCGGAAATACATATCGGAGCCGCCGTAGCCGCAACCGTTGTTTTACTTATCAGCGGACTTATGGCTGGATTGATTCCGGCCTGGCGAGCCATGCAGATTAAGGCTATTGATGCTATCAGAGAAGAATAAGGGGAATTGAATATTATAAATTGGAAATTGAAAATTAAGATAGTTATGAAGAATCGTATCGTTAAGAAAATCCTGCGAATCATCTTTTTAGTATTGGTGGGAGCCGCCGTGGTCGGCACTTTCTACTTCTTGTGGAAAAAAGCACAACCTGTCATCACCATGTATGAAGTGGTAACTCCCAAACGCGACTCGGTAGAGACAAAGACTGTGGCGACAGGAAAGGTAGAACCGCGTGATGAGGTACTTATCAAACCGCAGATGTCCGGTATCATCTCCGAATTGCTGAAGGAAGCCGGTCAGATGGTGAAGGAAGGCGAGATTATTGCAAAGATCAAGGTAATCCCTGAAATGGTTCAGCTGAACAGTGCTGAATCGCGTGTCCGTGTGGCGAAGATCAGTCTGGAGCAGATAGAAGCTACCTACAAACGGGATGAAGATCTGCACAAGCAAGGAGTCATATCTAAAGAGGACTATGAAACCTCACTGGCTAATTATAAGAAAGCTCAGGAAGAAGCAGAAAATGCACAGGATGCATTGGAGATTATCCGTGAAGGTATTTCACGTAAATCGGCATCGTCCAGTACGACACAGGTTCGTTCTACCATTACCGGTATGATTCTGGATGTTCCTATTAAAGTCGGAAACTCGGTGATCCAGTCGAATACATTCAATGACGGTACGACAATTGCTTCCGTAGCCGATATGAACAATATGATCTTCAGGGGAAAAGTGGATGAAACAGAAGTTGGACGTATCCATGAAGGTATGCCTATCAAACTGACAGTCGGTGCTTTGGATAGCCGTACGTTTGATGCCACCCTGGAATATGTAGCTCCGAAAGGAGTGGAAGAAAACGGTGCCGTCCTGTTCGAGATCAAAGCGGCCGTTCAGATGCCGGAAGATGCCTTTATCCGTGCCGGTTACAGTGCCAATGCCGAGATCGTGCTGAAACGTGCGACCGATGTCCTGACCGTTCCTGAAAGTTGTGTTGAATTTAGCGGAGACTCTACTTTCGTACAGATTGTAAAACAGGAAAAGCCGGAACAATTATTTGAGAAACGTGCTGTTACGGTCGGTTTGTCTGACGGTATCAAGATCGAAGTGAAAGAAGGTTTGTCTGAAGGTGACAAGATTCGTGGTGGTATTGTAGCTGCTAATAAGTAATAGAAATAAAAACGAATAAGCGATGAAACAAATCATATCATCCGTAGCGCTGGCCTCATTCCTTTTTTGTCTACCCGCCGGGGCACAGGAAGCGGCAAAGCAATGGTCGCTGGAGGAATGTATCCGGTATGCTATCGAGAACAATATAGATCTGAAACAAAAGGAATTGGAACAGAAAAGCCGCGAAGTGGACTTACACACCAGTAAATATAGTTGGTTGCCCAGTGTGAATGCCAGTGTGGGGGAAAACTTTGGTTTCGGCCGCTCCGAATCGAAAGATGGTTTGATCGTAGACCGTAACTCGGCCAATACGACAGCCGGTATTCAATTGAGCATGCCTATCTTCGACGGGTTGAAAATACCGAACGATATTGCTGCACGCAAGCTGGACCTGAAAGCATCTATCGAGACTTTGAATAAGGCAAAGGAGGACTTGTCTATTAATGTGGCTTCTTACTATCTGCAAGTTCTTTATAATAAGGAAATGTTGAAGATTGCCCAATTGCAGGTAGATCTGAGCTCTGAGCAGGTGACAAAAACCGAGGCACTCTATAATGCCGGTAAAATCCCTGTTTCCCAGTTATACGATATGAAAGCCCAATTGGCAAAAGATGAAGTCACATTGACAGAATCGCAGAACAATGTGAAACTGGCTTTACTGGATCTGGCACAAAGTCTGGAATTGGAACGTGCCGGTGAAAACTTCGATGTGCTGGAACCGGAAAACGGTGATGCCATTGAACGTTACATGAGCAGTATCATTCCTCCTGACCAGGTCTATGATCATGCCGTGACATTCAAACCGCAGATCAAGGAACAGCAGTATCTGCTGGAGAGCCAGAAGAAAGCGCTCCGTATAGCCCAGGCGGGATATTATCCGAAACTGAATTTAAGTGCCGGTTACAGTACCGGTTACTATCATAATTTCGGTGACGGCGATTATAATAACGCTCCGTTCAGTGATCAATTGAAGAATAACGGACAGAAATCAATCGGTTTAAGTCTGAGTATTCCGATCTTCAACCGTTTCCAGGTACGTAACAGCGTCCGTACCGCCCGTCTTTCCATAACTAATCGTGAGTTAATGATGGAAAACAGCAAAAAATCACTTTATAAGGAGATTCAACAGGCTTATTATAATGCAACGGCAGCACAGGAGAAATACATCTCTTCCGATAAATCAGTCGATGCAAGCAAGGTCGCTTTCTCATATGCTGAAGAACGGTATGGTGCAGGAAAAAGTACCGTATTTGAATACAGCGAAGCAAAGACGAAGTATGCGCAGAGTCTGGCTGAACAGACACAGGCAAAGTACAACTTTATCTTCCGTACCAAGATCCTTGATTTCTATAATGGAACACCAATTACTTTATAGTAATATCGACAATAAGATTAAATCCTATTTTTTAACATAATTGATTAGACACACCAAGGAGGAGGGAAGTTTCCGTGAGGAAACTTCCTTCCGTTTTTGTAAATACACATCAAAGTGAGTGAATAAATATTATATTTGTCGCAGAAAAGGGATATGAAACCTCTAAAAATACATAGTTCATGAAGAACTATGTCCCTTTTCAATTTTTCTTATCTATAAGAATCAATACGTTCACGTTTTGCGAAAAAATTAAAACATTATCATTCATATTACATTCCTCCCTGATTATTAAAGAAATCGAACAATAACTATTCCATAGTTCTTCATGAACTAATATAGATGAAAAAGCGACAAGGAGATGTATTATGAATATAAGCCGTATAAATGAAGATATAATAGAACAAATCAGAAAAGGTTCGGAAAAGGCTTTTTCTGAATTGTTCAGTACTTATTATAGCTACTTGAATGCCGTTGCTTTATGTTACCTGGTCGATAAAGAGGCCGGTACAGAAATTGTAGATGATGTTTTTATTAATATCTGGAATAGGCGGGATACCTTATCGTATCCGATTCATTATTATTTAGTACGTTCTGTTCAGAACGGGTGTCTCAATTACATTCGGGCACAAAGGAGTCAGCAAAATGTTTTGGATGAACACAAAGAACAAATGTTGGCTTTTCAGGAAAATTATATCCAATCGACTCCGGTTCCATTACAATATGTAGAAATGCGCCAGACGGAAGAAGAGATACGTTTAGCGGTAAATCAATTACCTGCAAAGTGCAGGATTGTTTTTGAAGAGTATTTCTATGCCGGCAAAACTGTGGATGTAATTGCCGATAATATGGGTTTGACTGTTAGTACAGTACGAGTTCAGTTAAAGAATGCGACTGATCGTTTGAAGCAAACTCTTAAACATCTGCTTCTTTTCTTTATCTGTTGAAATCTGTTTACTCCAGCCTTTTTTATTCCTCTTCCCGGAAAAGGATCTTTCATCACTATTGTAGAGTATCGAATTAAATAATATATTTGCATGTATAGTTGATCGGTTAAGTTGTTCTAATTAAAAACAGATGGGAAAATCTCTTAAAGATATTGCAGAAGCTCTTAAGGTCTCAAAAACAACAGTTTCATGGGTGTTGTCAGGGCGTGGTGATGAACAAAAGATAAGTTCGGCTACTCAGAAAAAAATAATAGATTATGCTAAACAGGTAAAATATAGACCAAATTATCTTGCTAAAAGTCTTAGTTCGGGTAAAACGAAAACAATAGGATTGGTTGTTCCCTTCATAGGAGATACTTTTTATGCCCAAGTAGCTATGGAGGTTGAACTCGTGGCAGAACAACTGGGATATACCGTTACTTTTTGCAGTTCCGAATCTAATCCGGTAAGAGAAAATAATATAATCCAAATGTTACGATCGAAGAATATTGATGGATTAATCATTGCTCCTACTAACTATGCCAAAAGTGAATTGGAGAATTTAATACAAGAAAAATATCCGTTTGTTTTAATTGACCGTTTTTTTCCGGAATTGAATACTAATTATATTATTATAGACAATATCGGGTGTAGTTATAATCTGGTTAATAAACTGATAAATGAAGGTCGTAAAAAAATAGCCATTATAACTACGGCATCGGCCCTTTTTACCATGAGTTTAAGATATGAAGGATATAAGACAGCTTTGATTGAACATGATTGTTTTATTTCTCCTCATTTATATGGAGAGGTGTCACGCAATGAGTATGAGTTAGATATCATTCGTGTATTGGATACTATTTTTGATGCGGTCCCGGATGTCGATGGATTTTATTTTACTACGCATTATTTAGGAATGGAAGGGCTACGCTATTTTTATAAACGGAATATAGATGTCAGTAAAATAGGTTTGGCTTGCTTGCATAGTACTCCGAGTTTTGAACTTTTGGCTCCTAATATGCATATAGCGTATCTTCCTATAAAAGAGATTGGTCGTGAGTCTGTACGTGTATTAATAGAGAAATTAGAAACTACCGATAATGAAGACGAAAAGGTAAAACTGGTTTTGCCTGTATGTGATTAAAAACATATCGATCGTAAGATAGTATAAGAAAATCGGAATAAATGTCATTGTTTATCTCTGATAAGACACATATGTTTGCAAAATAATATTTTTTTCTTAGTTTACTTAACCGGTAAAGTTGATTAAGAGAGAAACATAATACCATGAAATATGAGAAGGCAATTTATTCTTTCAGTATGGATTTTCATACTATCATTAAACTCATTAAAAGCTCAGATTGCGGCTATAGATGTAGACAAAGGAGCCGAAAAGGTTGAAGTTGAAGACATAATCATTGTTTTCAAAATGCATTTTGATATTGGTTATACTGACTGGAGTGAATCTATTTTACAGAAATACACAACCTCTATGATGGATGAAACATTACGTTCAGTAGAGGAAACGGGTAAATTACCTAAGGAAGACCAATTTGTTTGGACTCTTCCTGGCTGGCCGATGAAATATATTATGGAAAATACCTCTGAGGTTTATAAATCCGGAATAGAAAAAGCATTAAAGGATGGACGTTTCAAAGTGCATGCACTTCCATTCACATTTGAGACTGAATCGAGTGATCTTGAAACATTGGTGCGTGGTATGTCCTATTCTTCGCAGATAAATAGAAAATATGACCAACCGTTGGTACGTGGAGCTAAACTTACCGATGTCCCTAGCCATTCCTGGATACTTCCTACATTATTGACACAGGCTGGTGTGAAGATTTTGCATATTGGTTGTAATCCCGGGTCCGTATCACCGGATATACCAACCCTGTTTTGGTGGGAGGGACCGGATGGTTCGAGGTTACTCACTTTTAACTGGGCGGAATATTACGGTTCCGGTGTACTTCCTCCGGCAACCTGGAAATATAAGACATGGTTAGCAATGATACATACGCATGAAAATACGGGTGCTCCGACACCGGAAGATGTTGCTGCTGTATTGAAAGAAGCTCGTGAAAAAGCACCTAATGCCCGGATACGTATCGGTCAGCTGGAAGATTTTTATGATGCCTTGATGAAAGAAAACCCATCATTGCCTGTAGTAAAGGGGGATATGCCGGATACCTGGATTCATGGATATATGTCGATGCCTAAAGAAGTAAAAATCAATAAGGCTATGCAGCGTGTCATTTATAATACGGAAACGTTGAATTCCTTACTCAAACAGTGGAACATAACTCCCGAACCGGTTGAACCTTATGTTGAAAAGGCTATTGAACAATCTTTATTGTTTGATGAACATACTTTTGGGTTGGCAATGAGTCATGGACACCAGGATTTCTGGAAATATGGGGACGATTTTACAGTCAGCAGGGTGCAAGGGTTGTATGATTTTATAGAAACATCCTGGAATGAAAAAGGAAGTAGGGCACACCGTGCTGAACAATATATTATTCCTTCTTTACGAAAGGATTTGAAGACACTGGCTCAGAATGTAGCTGTTAAAGGACGTAAAGTTGTTGTCTATAACCCGCTTCCCTGGAAACGTTCGGGTTTGGTCAGTTTCCATATGGGAGTTTATAAAAAAAATTACCAGGTTTATGGTTTGAAAGATGAATTGACAGGTAAGATTCTGCCGGTATATAACGACTACAATCACCTGTCTTTTCATGCGGAAGATATTCCATCCTTGGGGTATAAGACTTATACGTTGGTAACATCTCCTATATCTGAGGATTCCCGAAGTTCCCGTATTGATGAAGTAAAAGCTGTGTTGGAAAACAACTATTTCAAAATAGAAATAAATAAGGAAAACGGTGCATTACTTTCTGTTTGGGATAAACAACAACAGAAAGAAATGGTCGATGGGAAGAATGAATATGGATTCGGAGAGTATATCCACGAGAAATTTGGTCAAGAGGAAATCAACCGTTATAATGCGAATTATGTGAAGCCCGGACATCATGGCTGGGCTGATCAGGAGATGGGGCGGCCGGAAAATCCAGACCTGAAATATGAAATGATAAAGGGCAGATTAAATAAAATCAAATATTTGCAGACCTCCCATTCAGTTAGTGCTACCGCATTCTGTCAGACAGGTGCTGGCGATGACTATACATTAACTTATACGTTAGAAGATAGCTCCCCTTATCTGGAAATTTGTTGGGGGATACGGAATAAACCGGCTGAATCCCAACCGGAAGGTGGTTGGCTTGCTTTTCCGTTTAATCTGTCGAATCCTTCATTCCGGTTAGGGAGAACCGGCGGTGTTGTTAATCCGGTCACTGATTTTGTAAAGAACACCAACCATGATTATTTCTTCCTGAATACCGGTATGGCTATTATTGATAATCAAGGGAAGGGGTTTGGCTTAAATACACCGAATGCCCCGGCTGTCAGTCTGGACCGTCCCGGTCTGTTCCGTTTCTCCGGAGAGTTTATACCACAACGGCCTAATGTTTTTGTCAATCTGTTTAATAATCAGTGGGGTACTAATTTTACAGAATGGATAGAAGGAGGTTTTTCCGCCAAAGTATATCTGTGGTCGATCGATAAATACAGTAATGAGACTTCTCTGATTACACCGACAGAAGAAACGCGTGTTCCTCTGATGGCAACGTATACAGAGGATGATGGAGGTGAACTTCCGTTCTTTTCTGAAGGGATTACATTGTCCGAAAAAGGAATTTTAGTTACTGCTTTCGGACCGAATACAGATGGTGAGGGAGACTTGTTGAGACTTTGGGAACAAGCTGGTAAAAAAGGCAAATGTACTGTTACATTATCCGGAAAATCATATCGGTCTGCTCAATTCTGTAATCTGCGCGGTGAACCGTTGGGAGATTCGTTTCCAATTAAGAATAATGAACTGTCCGTCGAGATGCATGCCTATCAGCCTGTATCGATCATATTAAAAAGGTAATAAGGAATGTAATTAAATAAAAAAATATGAATACGTTTGAGCCTGACTACAGAAATATTTTAAAGGTATTATATAATCAGAAACCTGATTATTTGCCTTTGTATGAGCATAATATCGATGCCCCTTTTGTTTCTAAATGTATAGGGGAGGAATTGTCGTTAAATGGCCGTAAAAGCTGCTCTGATCTGGATGAGTATTTTAGTAAATATATTTCTTTTTGGAAAGAAAATACCTATGATGCATTCAGTTATGAAGCTGCGATTTGCGAAATCCTTCCCGGTCATGGGGCCATATTAGGGGGGATGCTCGGTCCTATTCAGACCCGCGAAGATTTTGACAGATATCCGTTTGACGATATTCCCTGTATTTTCTGGGAAACATACAGGCCTCGGTTGGAGTCTATCCGGAGAGTGATGCCTGCCGGGATGAAAGCCTATGGTGGTTGCGGATACGGCATTTTTGAAACAGCTCAGGATCTGGTGGGTTATGAAAGCCTTTGTGTCATGCAGTATCTCGACCCGGAACTTTTTGCCGACATCTTCCGGAAAATCGGTGAACTCTACGAAACATTGTGGACTAAGATGTTGGAGGAGTACGACGATCTTTTTGTCTTCTATCGCATGGGAGATGATTTGGGGCATCGTATGGCAACTATGCTCGAACCGGATACGATCCGTCAGTTTATTTTACCGCTGCATAAAAAAGTGATCGATATCGTACATAATAAGAATAAGAAGTTCTTACTGCATTGCTGTGGGAATATCAAAGAGATCATGCCTGATATTCTTCAGAACGGGATAGATGCCAAACATTCGAATGAAGACCAGATATGTCTTTTTGATGAATGGATCGATAACTATTCGGATAAAATCGGTCTGTTCGGAGGATTCGATATGAACTATCTGATCCTGAATCCGTATGACCAGGTCTTTAACAAGGTTTTGGAGGAAGGTACCCGGTTCCGTAAAAAAGCGAACGGATACGGTCTGGGATCCGGTAATTCAATACCTGATTACATGCAGATAGAGGGGTTCTATGCAATGGTAGATGCCGTAAAAGAGATAAGAAGAAGGGAACAATTGACTAAATAAATAGAATAGTATGGAAAACACATTAGAAAGAATAGCATTTTGTGTCGAAGTGGGTAAGATCAATGCAAAAACTCCTTATCCTCCTGCAATGAAAGGGGAAGACGGAGCTGATGAATTGACATTGAAGGCTTTGGAGCAGGGGTATTCCCCCAATGATATTTTAACAAAGGGATTGATCGTTGGAATGAACAATATCGGTGTGAAGTTCAAAGAAAATAAAGTGTTTGTGCCTCAGGTTCTGATGAGTGCAAAAGCTATGAGCGGTGGCATGCAACATCTGAAAAGATATTTTAATGACGGTTCGGTCAAACGTAAAGGTAAATTGATTATCGGTACGGTAAAAGGAGATTTACATGATATTGGTAAAAATCTGGTATGTATGATGGTGGAAGGCAATGGTTATGAGATTATCGACTTGGGGGTAGATGTTACCGAAGAAAAGTTTGTGGACGCTGTCAGAGAAAATCCGGATGCTTTTGTCGGAATGTCTGCTTTGTTGACAACCACAATGGTCAATATGGAGTCGATCAATACAGCTATAAAGGCAGAGTTTCCTCAAGTGAAAACATTTATAGGCGGAGCACCTGTGAGCAGCGATTTTGCTCAGAAAATAGGTGCAGACTATTATACAGAAGAGCCTCAGCGGTTAGTAGAGATTTTAAACCAGTTAACATCTAATTGATATGACATCAAGAGAACGTTTTTTGACAGCATTATCGGGTGGTGTACCCGACAGAATTCCTATTATGGAACATCTTTTCAGTTTGAAACTTATGCAGGAGCTGTTGGGATATACAACGGTTTTGTATGATGGTAAAACACAGGCAAAGCTGGCTGTCAAGCTGGGTATCGATGGCATCTGGACGCCGATTAACGGTTTCTGTGGTATCGAAGAGACTCCTCATGAACCGAATGAGATATACAAAGATGAATGGGGCGTTACCTATCAAAAAAATGGCTGGCCGATCATCGCACAAATCGATACGCCTGTAAAATGCCGTGAAGATTGGGAAGCGTATACTTTGCCTCCGGTCGATACGCCTTATCGTCTCAAAATTTTCAAAGATGTGAAGGCTGCTAATACGGAAGACCTGGCAGTCGTGTTGGGAACTTTGGGACCGTTCACCATGCTATCCTGGTATATCATGGATTTCGAGACATTGGCTATTACCATGTATACGGATCCGGAAATGGTACATGAAATAAATGAAGCAGTGTTTGAATGGACATTGGGGGCTATCCGCCTGGCTGTAAAGGATGGGGGAGTCGATTGTGTACAAATATCTGATGACTGGGGTGGTACGAATGCTTTGTTGATTTCTCCGGATGACTTCCGTACTTTCTTCATCCCTTATTTCAGGCGTTTGGTTGCCGGTATCAAAGAATTGGGAGTGCCGGTTATTATGCACAACGACGGGAGAATCTGGTATGTCCTCGACGATCTGGTAGATTGCGGTATCGATGGACTTCATCCGGTGGAAAGAGCTGCCGGGATGGATTTGAAAAAAGTGAAAGAAAGATATAAAGGAAAGTTGACCCCTATCGGTAATATCAATAACAAAGTAACGATGGCTTCCTCCAATCCGGATGATGTTCGTAAAGAAGTATTGGAATGTATCAGGGAGGCTGCTGTCGATGGAGGATATATGATTGCGACAGATCATAGTATTCACGATCTGATCCCTACGGAAAATGTGCGATGTCTGATAGATACAATCAATAAGTATGGAAAATATCCTATAGACTTGACTTTTCCCGCTGATTTCAGGGGATAAAAGCCACTTTGGAACAGTCATTCTAACAATGCCCATTCAAGCAACCTTATAATGCCCATTGTAAGGTTGCTTGAATGGGCATTGTTACGACCTTAGGATGGGTATTGTTAGAATGCGCCAATTGGGGTGGTTGTAGAAATTGTTTCTATTTCTTTTGTTAAAATCAAAAAAAGTTTGATTTTATCTAAATGTTTTTCGGTTGAGATGTGTATTTATTTTAAACAACCGGAAATTTAGCAGTATATGCAAGATAAAGATATATTATTTGAAGAACTAATGAGTAACTATATTTCAGGTTCCATAACGGACGAGGAGAAGGTTTCTTTGTTCGCTTTGGTAGAGGAGTCTGATTTATACAGAGAGCGGTACAACGAGATGGTAAAGTTGTACGCACTTCTTCATATTCCCGCCTTCGAATCTCAGAAAGAAACCAGATATGCCTATTTGAAAGAATGGTTGCATCTAACCTCCGGAGTTACTTTCCGGCGCCGGTGGTTTATCTATACACGAAACGTTGCAGTAATCCTTTTATTGATGGTTTCTGTTTCCATCGGTTCTATTTTTACATATAATGAATTGGATGAATCAGGCGAGCTGCTATATAATGAAATGACTGTTCCTCTGGGTTCGCAAACCAAAGTGGTTCTACCGGACGGTTCAACGGTAGTCCTTAATTCCGGCTCTGTCTTGAAGTATCCGTTATCATACGGGAAGAAGGAGCGAAACGTTTATTTGGTAGGTGAGGGTTATTTTGAAGTGGCAAAAAATGTCGAAAAAGTTTTTCAAGTCTATGCAGGTGGTATGCAAGTGAGAGTGACTGGAACAACATTTAATCTTCGTTCGTATCCGGAAGACTCGGAGACAGAAGTGGCATTGATCAATGGTGGGGTAGATGTATTGGCTAATAATAAACAAGTCCGTTTGAAACCGGATGAAAAAGCGATATATAATCGTGAAACAGGTGCCTTATATAGCGAAACGACGGAGTCTCATAAATCATCTTTGTGGACAACCGGACGGTTGAGTTTTGTGAATGCTTCTTTTCTGGATATATTGAAAGATATAGAACGGAAATACAATGTAAAGATTTGGGTAGAGAGTGATAAAGTTGCAAATGAATACTTTACCGGAAGCATTAATCTGACAATGTCACTTCAGGAAGTGTTTAATTTTATTGATGTGGATAAAAAGTATCGTTTCGAACAGAGTGGAAGCGTAATCATGTTGAAAGACAGGTAAAACTGCGATTAAAATAGGATGTTTAACTTTAAAAGAGAATATATGGAAAACACAGGTTAAAAAAAGAATCGGAGATGGTTGGCACTTCTCTCCGATTCATTGAATGATTTTTTTGAATTAATTAGTTGTTAACTAACGAAATCGTTACAAAAGTATGAAAAGAAAGTATTTTTCAATCAAACAATTGGGTTTATTTTTGGCGATGGGTGTAATATCCACTTCTGTATATGCCAATACGGCATTACAAAGCGTAAAGGTTACCGTAAATCACAAAAATGCCCCTATTAGTAAAGTTCTTGATGACATAGAACAACAAACAGGTTATTCAATCCTGGTACGTAATAATGATATTAATATCAAACAGAAGGTTACGGTAAATGTAACCGATGAAAACTTAAACCGAGTTCTGGATGATGTTTTTAAAGGAATGGAGGTTAAGTATGATATTGAAAACAAGACAATATCTATTTACAAGCCGAAAGTAACATCTACAATTACTTTAGCTGTAGACCAGAACAAAAAAACAATTTCCGGTGTGATCGTTGACCCGAATGGTGAGCCGGTTATTGGAGCTAACATTTTAGAGAAAGGGACCAAAGATAATGGGACGATTTCTGATATTGATGGAAAGTTTTCATTAAATGTAGAAGACAATGCAACTTTGCTTGTATCTTTTGTCGGTTTTAAAAATATGGAGATTCCGGTGAAAGGGAAAAATTCACTCAAGATAACGATGGCAAATGATACAGAGTTGTTGGATGAAGTGGTTGTAGTCGGTTATTTGACACAGAAAAAGACATCGTTGACGGGAGCTGTTTCTAATATGAAGATGGAAGAAAATCTGACAACCATTCCAACAGCTTCAGCCGCAAACTTGCTGGCAGGAAAAATGGCAGGTGTCAATATCTCTTCTAAAAACGGACTTCCCGGTACAAATCCTAGTTTGAAAATTCGTACCGTTTCTTCCTGGAAAGAGGAAAAATATAATCCGCAGCCGGTAACTTATGTTATTGATGGTGTCGTAAGGGATGCTACTTCCTTTAATGCGATGAGTGCAAATGAAATTGAGGATATTTCCGTCTTGAAAGATGCGGCTTCTGCGGCTATTTATGGATCACGTTCGTCTGGAGGTGTTGTTATTGTAACGACCAAGAAAGGTAAGATTGGCAAACCGACAATCAATTATTCGTATGGTTTCTCTGTTGATACTAGAACCAAAAGTTATGATCTGACAGATGGTGTACAAACTGCTGAGATATATAACCGTGTCAATCCTGAAGCAACTAATAAATGGACGCAGGAAGAAATAGATCATATTGCTTCTATTAATGGTGGATATGGATATAACCAGTTAGATGAAGTATATCAGAATCCGACTACGCAAACGCATAATTTGAATATCTCGGGCGGTAATGACCGGATCCATTATTTTGGTGCGGCATCTTATATGAAGCAAGAAGGATTCTTGGCGCCATTGGGATACGATAAATATAATATCCGTATGAATGTGACCGCCAATGTAACTGACGATTTTGAGTTATATACGGGCTTCTCTTTGACAAATGACAAGATCAGTCGTATTGCTAGTGATGGTACGGATTGGGCATATGATACGTATGGGAAATTGCGTATCTGGCAACCGGAGCAGCCGGTATTTACAGATAGTGGTAAATTAATTGATTATGGTTGGATTGCCAATGTCGGTGCCCGTGTATTGGGATATGACGGATATCGTTATGACAAGCGTTTGAATCCGACTTTCACTGTAAAAGGTACTTATAAAATGCCTTTCTTGAAAGGATTAAGTGCAAGTATTCAATATAACAAGACTTGGACACATAATACGGTAAATGGGTATTATACTAATTATGACATGTATATTACCAAACATACTGGTGCTAACGGACGTATCATGTCTACACGTGATGAAGACATTGTTGGTATCCATCGGTCTGCCCAATATGGTAGGGATTATTTGCGCAAAGATTCTAAGTGGGGAGATACTCAACAGTTGAACTTCTATTTGAATTACGCTAATACATTCAACGAAGTCCATAATGTAGCAGCAGTATTGTTGACTGAGTGGTCAGAAGGGTTTAATGACAGCGTGTATGGTTTTAGAGAAACTTTCCCGACTTATATGACTGACCAGTTCTGGGCGGCAGGTAACTCGCGCGAGTTTACTTCCGGTGGTGGGGATGCTTCCTCAAAGAACGGACGTATGTCATACGTAGGGCAGTTCAGTTATTCGTATGCCAATAAGTATTTGTTAGGATTCTCTTTCCGTGAAGACGGTTCCATGAACTTTGCTCCTTCCCAGCGTTGGGGATTCTTCCCTGCAGGTTCGGCAGGTTGGGTATTGTCTGAAGAAAGTTTCTTTAATAAGAAGTGGATTCAGTATATGAAATTGCGTGGTTCTGTCGGTTTGACCGGTGACGACTCTGTCGGCGGATGGCAATGGCAAGAATCTTATACGGCTGTCAAACTCAATGATAACAATAATGTCTTACCGGCTTACTTCGGCAAGAATCCTTCTAAACATGTCGGTTTGAATTACGGAAATGTAGTCAATCCGAATTTGACATGGGAAAAGGCGTTGAACTATAATGTCGGTTTGGATATGAACTTCTTGGACCATTGGAATTTGAGTGCGGATTATTGGTTCCGTAAGTCATACGATATCCTAGATAACCGCCAAGCGACATTGCCTACTACTTTCAGCCGTGACATGCCTGCTGAAAATTACGGTAAGATGAATGCGCAAGGTATTGACTTACAGTTAGGGTATAAGGGAGCAAGCCACGACTTCAACTACTATGGTAATTTGACTATGTCGTATGGTTGGAATGAAATCAAGTACAAAGATTATGCCGAAAATGCACAATGGATTGATATTCCAATCGGAACATCTACCACTCGTTGGGTCGGTTACGATTTCGACCGTATCATCCGTACCCAGGATGAATTGGACGCTTTCAATGCTGAACATCCGAATTATACGTTCAAAGGTATAAAGCCGGAACTTGGTATGCTTGTCTATAAAGACCATTCCGGACCGGATGGTAAACCGGATGGTGTTATTGATAGTTGGGACCGTGTGGTACTGCGTAGTAAGAACTTTCCTGTACAGTATGGTCTGAATCTGGGCGGCAGTTGGAAAGGTCTTAGCTTGGATATGATGTTCTCCGGTGAACTGGGTAGAGACCGTTCTTTCCGTGATTTGGCTGGTAACGTAGAATGGAACCGTGTTTGGGCGGAATGGTATGATAACAGTTGGACTGAGGATAATCCGAATGCTATGCTGCCGAAACAGGTGAGTGCAAATGCGCCAAGTTCTTATCGTAATGATGATAGCCAGTTCTGGATGAAGAAGACTAATTTCATGCGCTTGAAATATGTAACATTAAGCTATGATCTTCCGAAAAACCAGTTCTATAACAAATTGTTCGATAATGTACGGCTATTTGTAACGGGATCTAACCTTTTTGTATGGAGCAGCTTCAAATATTATGATCCGGAATTGGAACATGGTAACGCTTATCCGATCATGCGGTCTTTCAATTTTGGTGTTGATGTGAAATTTTAAATCTGAGTAACAATGAAACGATTCAAATTATTAGCAGGTTTGTTGTGTGCATTTTTTATGTATGGATGTAGCCTGGATTATGAAAATACAAATGGTATCACACCGGATGGGGTATGGAAGGATGCCAAAATGATCGATGCGTTTCTGTCTAATATATATGGTAATATGATGCCCGGTTGGCCTATCGCTGCCAACAATACGGATGAGGGTATGAATGGACCGACAGAAATGAATCAGTACGTACGTGGAGAATATTCCGTAGATATTAGTGGGCAAGGTTTGGATTATCGGTTTATAGATCGGATCAACTTCTTTCTAACCAATTTGGAAACGGTAGATGCTTCTGTTTTGACTCAGAAAGAAAAAGACCAAATGCGTGGGCAAGCCTTGTTCTGGCGTGCGTGGAATTATTGGGATAAAGTGTTTACATTAGGCGGTGTCCCTTTGATTCTGGAAGTACAAGACGTATCGGACATCAATTCTTTATTGGTTTCCCGTAATTCAACAAGCGAATGTATGGCACAGATCGTAAAGGATTTGGACGAAGCCATCTCTTTGTTGCCCGATACTTGGGATGATGCCAATTATGCCCGGATTGACAAGGGGTGTGCGATGGCATTGAAAGGACGTATCCTGTTGGCATACGCTAGTCCGTTGTTTAATCCGAACCATGATTCTGACCGTTGGCAGAAAGCATACGAAGCCAACAAAGCCGCAGTCGACTTCTTACAGGGCGTAGGTAAAGGTTTATATCAAGGTAAATATGCTGATATCTGGTATGACGAACAGAACTGTGAGGTGATCATGGTGAACCAGTTCTTTGGTCCGGATCATTATCTGGATCAGAAGAATATCCGTCCGCTTCCTTTGACAAGGGATATGGCTGAACAAAACCAAGCGATCTTACCTTTACTGTTGGCTTTCCCAAAAGCCGATGGAACACCGTTGGAGTTGGATGTGAACCGTTTGGCTAACGATATGGATTATAACCAAAAATTTGTAAACGAGTTCTACAATAACCGTGACCCGCGTTTCCATCAGACGGTCTTCTGTCCGGGTATGGAGTATCCATGTGACGACGTACTTTTGGGTGAAAACAAGTATTGGAACGGTTGGCATATACTGGATGATGGAGCTTATGCACACCTTACCATGGATGAATTTGGAAAAGCGGCAGGGGCTAGTTCGAATTTCTATCAACGCAAAGGTCTCGATTATAACATCAATGCCAGCAAGGTTTATGAAGCTCAAGTCGATTGGGTTGAAATTCGTTTCACGGAAGTGTTAATGAATTATGGCGAGTGTGCCAATGAAGTGGGCAAGAGCGGTGAAGCGTTGCAGGTGTTGTATGATGTCCGTAAACGTGCCGGTATAGAAAACACAACTGGTAACTATGGTATTACAGCTACTTCACAGGGTGATATTCGCGAAGCTTATATGACTGAACGTTATATTGAATTCGCTTATGAAGGTAAGCGTTGGAACGATTTGCGTCGTTGGAAACGTTTCGATATCTTGAACAACATAAAATACCGTTCATCCCTTTGGTTGGTCATCAACGATTACAGCATCGTAGAAAAGGGAAATTTCGATTGGACGAAAGACATGCTCGATCCGGAAGTGAACAAATTGTTCCGTTTCAATTACATCGAATGTGTGGATGGCGACAAGGCTCTGTGGCGGTTTAATCTGGATAACAACCATTGGTTCTATCCGATCAAAAAGGATGACTTAGATCGTAACTCTAAGTTGGAACAAAATAATGAATGGGGTGGCACTTTCGACCCGTTGAAATAAGTGTTTGATCTGAAATTCAGTACTTCGGTCACACGTTTGAAACAGGCGCGTCTGATTGACTATCTGGTGACGTTGTATGTCGGTGCGCGTCCGGACAACGGAGAGAGTGACAGGCCTGAGATAGAATAGGCTTGGATGAGATAAGCTCCGATACTTAAGCAGGGTATGCTTGGGTATCGGGGCTTACTTTGTTTTTGAGGAGTATGTTAAGGTGGTTAAAAGCACTAATAATCCACTGAAAAGGCAGTTTTTTGCTATGTTTTGGCAAATAGCCAACCTTTACTTTTGTTCGGTGGGGAACGTTCTGTTATCCGGCTGTAATTCGAATACGTCTCAATCTTTTCAAACCGATTATTTCGGTATTGATGTTGATTCGTGCGGTTGTTTCAATAAAAGTTTTTGCGAATGACTAAAGTAATAAGTATTGGGGTATATATTGATTAAAATTGACAAATAATAAAATCTATGAGTTTGAAATCAAGTTTAGCCATTGTTTTATCATTGATGGCTAGTTATGTTGTGGAAGCGCAACAGGTTTGGAATCCTGACAACGGCAACGGGACTTTTACGAATCCTATCATGTGGGGTGACTGGCCGGACCCGGATGTTATTCGGGTGGACGATAAGTTCTATTTCGTGTCTACAAGTATGAATTATGTGCCCGGATGTCCGATTGCCGTGTCGAAGGATTTGGTCAATTGGGAAATGGCCGGCTATGCGGTCGATCGTTATGATGAGGACCCACGTTTTGACATGCAAGGAGGAACAATGTACATGAATGGTTCGTGGGCAGCAACGATACGCCACCATAACGGTAAGTTTTATGTCGGTTTTTGTACGCCTAAAGGGTGGGGAAACGAACAAGGTCATTTCTCGATTTGCATAGCCGATAAGCCGGAAGGACCGTGGGAGCGGACGATATTTCCGGAGTATTTGTATGATCCGGGATTGTTTTTCGATGATGATGGTAAAGTATATGTAGTCCATGGCCAGCACCGGTTGTTCATTACAGAACTGAATGAAGATGTGAAATCTGTTAAAGGTAAACCTGTAGAGATTTGGGAGAAAGGATTTAAAAATAGCCGGACCTGGGGACCGAATTTCGGCATGGAAGGTGCTCACATGTATAAGATAAATGGCATGTATTATATCACCTGCCCGGCAGGAGGCACAGAAGGGTGGCAGGTCTGTCTCCGTTCGAAGAATATTTACGGCCCGTATGAACATAAGGTGATTGTGGAGGATGCGACCTCTTATCCGCCCAACGGACTGCACCAGGGGGGAATGGTACAATTGAAGAATGGCGATTGGTGGTTTATCATCATGCAAGACCGTGGTCCTATCGGCCGTGTACCTCATTTGCTGCCGGTGAAGTGGGTAGGCGGATGGCCCATGTTGGGAGTCGACGGTAAGGATGTGATTACCTATCCGAAACCGGAAGTGGGAAAGAAACAACAGCGGTTGGCATCTCCGGCCACGACAGACGAGTTTAACGGTAAACAGTTGGGATTACAATGGCAATGGAATCACAATCCTGACAATACGAAATGGTCGTTGACGGAATGTCGCGGATATATGCGTTTGAAGGCCTCGCAAGCCCCGAAGTTATATGAAGCCCGTAATACATTGACCCAGCGTGTGCAAGGTCCGTCTTCGGAAGGTTCGGTGGAGATGATCGTGTCGGGAATGAAAGATGGCAATGTGGCAGGACTGGGAGTTTTCCAGCTCCCTTATGCTTATGTGGCAGTGAAGCAGGAAGGCAGCAGCCGTAAGATTGTCATGTATGACGGTGACAAGGAGATTGAATCGGTGGATAACTTTAAAGGCGACAAGATTTGGTTCAGGGCACGTGTCATGGACAAGAATTTTACGGCACGTTTTTATTACAGCCTGGATGGGGTGAATTACTCTCCAATCGGTAAAGAACACAAGATGGAGCTGGGATTGCCTTGGACCGGCAATCGTTTCGCTTTGCTCAACTTCACCACGAATGCGGAAGGCGTGGATGGATATGTTGATTTTAACTGGTTCCGGTTTACGAATAAATAGCAAAGGTGACGTTTAATTGCAATAATAATCCACGGAAAAGGCAGCTATTTGTTATTTTAAATAGCGATAGCCGTTTTTATATTTGCATGGACTAATTTGTTAATATTTAAAGCATGAAAAAAATAATATTGGGAATGTTGTTGGCATTCCCTGCCATCGTGTCGGCGCAACATACCGGCAAAGTTTTTGTAGACGCGAACCATAATGGGCGTTGGGACAAAGGTGAAACCTTGATGAAAGGAATATCGGTTTCCGATGGATTAAACGTAGTTTTAACCGATGAAAAAGGATGTTTTTGTTTGCCGGGGCACGAGAAGGAGCGTTTTATTTTTATCACGACTCCTTCGGGGTATAAGACCGAGAATGCGTATTATCACCGTATTGAAGAGGGGCAGACTAGCTATGACTTCGGATTGTTGCGCTATGATGCGGTGAAAAGTGATGGAAGCCATAAGTTTATCCATATATCGGATACCGAGATCGGTGAGGAACAAGGGCAAGACGAATGGACGGAAGGAATGCGCGAATATGCCGCCAATGAAAAGGTGGCTTTTATTATCCACACGGGCGATATTTGTTACGTAGGCGGTTTAAATAACCATATCAAGGTGATGAATTCATCAAATATGCCCGAAACGCAGGTGTTCTATTCGGTAGGCAACCATGACCTGGTTGCAGGGAAATACGGGGAGGAATTATTCGAAAAGATTTATGGACCTACGTTTTATTCGTTTGAGGTAGGTAACGTGCATTACATTGTCACCCCGATGCCGGGAGGCGACCATGCGCCAAGCTACCGGTTGGATGACGTGTTCACTTGGATGGCGAACGATTTGAAGCATGTCGGCAAGGATAAAGCGGTTTATGTGTTCAACCACACCATCCCCGGCGAATGCGGGTGTCCTGACTTTAAATATACGTTGAAGAATAAAGAAACGGTTGATTTGTTGGCTCATAACCTGAAGGCATGGCTTTACGGGCATTGGCATGTCAACCATATGTATACCCATCCTGATAATGGGGTTGGTGTGATCTGTTCTTCTACGCCGGTTTATGGCGGTATTGACCATGCTTCATCCGCTTTCCGTGTCATGAACATTGATGGCAAAGGCGACTTTACTTCTGATTTCCATTATTCCTATATGGACAAGCACATGGTCATCGCTTCCATTCAGAACCACCAGGCGGCCATTACCCCGGAAGGGACTATCCCCTTGGTTGTGAATGCCTATTCAACCGCCAGTCCGGTAACCAAGGTACGTTATTCTTGTACTTTCGATGGAAAGACCCTATTGGCTGGTAAGCCGATGAAACAACAAAGCGATTTTGCCTGGACGGCCGAAATGACTTTGCCACAAATAGCCGAAGGGCATTATGTGACCGTTATTGCCGAGGCTCATTATGCAAATGGGGAGATCGGTAAAAAGACGGCCTCTTTTTTGTATGACAAGCAAAATACGTCCCGGATTGTAGCCGGTGGGGATTGGACGAATCTATTGGAAAATCCGGAGCATATTGGTATTGTGAAAGATACGCTTCGTGCTCCTCGCTTGGCTTGGACGAAAAATGTCGGTTCCAACATTTATATGTCGGAACCGGTTGTTAGCGAGGGCTTTGTTTATGTCGCTTCAATTGATGATAACGAAACAGGAAAAGCGTCTCTGACCAAAATGGAGGCAACTACCGGTAATATCGTCTGGAAATGTTCGCTTAAATCATCCGTTCGCAATAGTATTGCTGTAGAATCAGATTTGGTATTTGCTCAGGATGTACAAGGTATCGTGTATGCAGTGAAGAAATCTGACGGTTCTATAGCCTGGCAAAAGGATTTGAAAATTGGCGTGACTCCAGCTTTGAACGATGGACTAATTGCTAAAGATGGCATTGTTTATGCTGGTACTGGTTATCAACTGACAGCATTTAAGGCTACGACTGGTGAAATCATTTGGCAAAATAAGGACTGGAGACGTGGAGAGGGCTGTGTGGCTACTTTGGCGTTGAGCCAGGATAATGTAATAATTGGTAGCAGACACTGGGGAGGCTTGTTCGGCAACGATGCGAAGACCGGCGAGATGCTTTGGGGCGATTGGGATTCTGATTTGCGCTTCCGTGCGGCTACTCCAGCCGTATGGGGAGATGTCATGTATGTTACCTCCGCCAATTCGTTGTTGATGGTAGAGAATAAGACTGGGCGTATCCTGATGCGTAAGAAATTGGGTGAAGGGGTCGAGGTGGCTTCTACTCCTTTGGTGACGGACGATGCGATCATCTTCGGAACTTCTACCAATGGGGTGGTAGCATTGGATAAAGAGACGTTGGAAGAAAAATGGCGTTTCAAGACTCGTGAAGCGATGATTCTCTCCGCCCCTTACCAAGGGAACCATCCGGCAACGGTGGAAGCCAGCCCGGTCATTTGCGGGGATCAGGTCTATATAGGGGCTTCCGATGGAACACTCTATGCAATCAATGCCAAAACAGGACGTTTACAGTGGCGTCATCATATGGGAGCTCCAATCTTTGCAACTGTTGCCGTGTCGGGAAATGGCCTTTTCGCAGTGGATTTTGGGGGTAATGTGTATGGGTTTGTCGGAAATTTAAAACAATAGAATCAATATGAGGAAATTTTATTTAATTATTGCATGGATAAATTTGATAGGATTGTTGGCTTGGGGGCAGCGCTCCGAATTGAATTTTGATAGAGACTGGCGGTTTGCCCGGTTTGGTTTGCAGGCGGATGGTTCGCGTGTGGAGGAACCGGATTCTTTACAGTCATATTCGTATAACGATTGGGATTGGAGGAGGCTGGATGTTCCCCATGATTGGGGGATCGAGGGACCTTTCCGTATCGACTTGGATGGATATACCGGAAAATTGCCTTGGAAGGGGATCGGTTGGTATCGTAAATACTTTGAAGTATCCTCGAAGGATAAAAAGAAACGGTTTTATCTGGATTTCGATGGTGCGATGGCGAATGCCGAAGTGTGGCTTAATGGGAATAAAGTGGGCGAATGGGCTTTCGGATACAGCTCTTTTCGGGTCGATTTGACTCCGTATCTTTTGTATGATAAAAAGAATGTGATAGCTGTCCGGCTGAATACCGAAAAGTTCGGCTCCCGTTGGTATCCCGGTGCCGGTATTTATCGGCATGTACGGTTGGTGAAAACGAATCCTGTACATGTGGGGCAGTGGGGTGTTTTTGTGACAACACCTGAAATCACAGACGAACAGGCCAATGCCTTGGTCCGTGTCGAAATACAGAATAATTTATCGGAAGCGGTAGACGGACAGTACATGGTCGATATTTATGAACTGGATAAGGATGATGTACCGGGTGCGAAAGTTGCAGTCGGTTTAAAGAAACAATTACTGTTGAAACCAAACCAATTGACTGGCGATACGGTCTCTTTGCTTGTGAACTCTCCTAAACGATGGAGTCTGGAGAATACTAACCGCTATTTGGCCCGTGTGTCGGTTTATAATAAAAACAAACTGGTGGATGTGTATGATGCACCATTTGGTTTCCGGACTATTCAGTTCACGCATGATAACGGCTTTCTGTTAAACGGCAAGCGCGTGCAGATAAACGGGACATGTAACCATCACGACTTGGGGGCTTTGGGGGCAGCAGTGAATAAGGTTGCCATGGAGCGACAATTGCGCATACTGAAGAGTTTTGGTTGTAATGCAATACGTACCTCTCATAATCCTCCGGCACCGGAATTGTTGGAGCTGGCAGATAAGATGGGGTTTCTGGTTATGGACGAATTGTTCGATAGTTGGACAATAGGAAAGAAAGAGTATGACTATAGCTCTTTATACGAAAAATGGCATGAAAAAGATATAGAAATGCTGATTTGCAGGGACCGAAACCATCCATCGGTTATCCTGTGGAGTACGGGAAATGAGTTACCTGAACAATATAATCCGGAACTGGGCATTGTCCGTCATTTGACAGAAGTGGTTCATCGTTTCGATACGACCCGTCCGGCTACGTTCGGAGCTTCTTATCCGAGTAAGTCTGCCGTGAATGGAACGGAATTGCAGGTGGATGTCCATGGTATGAATTATGCGGCAGGCGTATATGGAGGACCAGATTTTTATGGAGAGTTTTTGAATAAGAAAGGGCATGAGCATTTGTCGGGATATTCCAGTGAATCGAGTTCGACGATGAGTTCCAGAGGCGAATATTTTCCACGCCAACTCCATGTTTCATCTTATGATTTGACGCAACCCGGATGGGGAGGACTACCTGATTGGGAGTTTGCTGCATTGGATAAATATCCTGCCATTTGTGGTGAATTCGTATGGACCGGTTTTGATTATTTGGGCGAACCGACTCCATTTAATAGTGATGCCAGTGTCTTGTTGAATCACTCGGCTGCCATGACAGAAGAAGAACTGGCTAAGCAGCGTGAAGAATTGAATAAGATAGAACGTAACCGCCCTACGTCGCGGAGCAGTTATTTCGGTATTGTCGATTTGGCTGGTTTCCCGAAAGACCGCTATTACCTATATAAGGCGCGTTGGATGCCAGATACGCCGATGGTACATATCCTTCCACATTGGAATTTTCCCGATCGGGTAGGTAAAGTGACACCTGTTTTTGTATATAGTTCGGGGGACGAGGTGGAACTTTTCTTGAATGGCAAGTCGTTGGGAAAGAAACAAAAGCAACCGTATGAATACCGTTTCCGTTGGGATAGCGTGGTGTATCAGTCGGGAGAGTTGAAGGCTGTTGCTTATAAGCAGCATAAAAAGTGGGCGGAAACTCGTGTGCGGACTACCGGTGATCCCGTTCGTCTGAAAGCCGTACCGGATAAAACATTGATCAAAGCGGATGGCGAGGACTTAGTCTTTGTTAAAGTATCGTTGGTGGATAAAGATGGATACGATGTGCCGACAGCCGAGAACCGTATCTTCTGTAGCTTGGAAGGTGACGGGGAAATTGTTGCAACTGATAATGGTGACCCGACTTGTTTGATCACCTTTTCGGAACCGTCCCGTCCGGCATTTAACGGTTTGTTCCTGGCTATAGTCAAAGCTAAACGAGATGGAAATAAACCGCTTCGCTTGACTATCGAGGCGGATGGTTTGGAAAAGGCGACGGTTGATATTGAGATAGATCATGAATAATAAAATAAGAACATATATAGGTTTGAAATTATGTTTAGCTATCGTTTTATCAATGATGGACTGTCATGTTGAATACGCATGGGTGAGGCTGGATATAAAGAGCGGAGTCACCTCACTTCTGCTGGTGAAGCATGAGGTGACTCCGGAAAAGGAGGTGGCGTCTCCCCTCTATACAAAGAGAATTAAAGGGTAAGAGTCAAAAGGGGAAGGGTGACGCTAAAATTCATAAAAACACATAGATTTGTACGGATAGGCAGGGAATGGGAAACGGGTAGGCAGCCGTTCGCCATTCCCTGCCTATCTGTTGGAAGAAAAGCGTATGTTTTTTCCCTATATCCCGGCTGGTTGTACTCTGTAAAGTAGCATTCGATCGCCTATACCCTATCGGTACGTACGTTATAGGGTGGGTGTGCCATCATGCCAGCACTACTATGTCGTCTGGCTAGCATAGTAGTATCAGTACCATTAGCACTACTTGCAATAATAATCCACGGAAAAGGTAATTATTTGCTATTATAAGGGAAAGCCTAAACCTGTAATTTTGTACCTCTCTGTTTCTAAAAAGGAATTTTTCAACTAGTTTATCTAAATGTTTTTGGTACAAGAAGTGTATTCTTATATAGACAGTAAATAAAACTTATAAATTATATCATGAAGAAAACATTATCTTTTGTAGCTGCAACTCTGTTGTTATGTAGTTGCGAGTCGGGTACACATCAATCGTTCAAAACAGATCGTTTCGGTATCGATATAGATAACCGGGGATATATCACCGGTATGTGGAACTTGACACGCGAAAGTCGTAATTTCAGTCCGGCAGACCAGCCGTCGCCCCTGTTGTCTCTTTATGACGAAGACCTGAAACGGTATTATTATCCGCAAAAGGCTCATTACAGCGGAGGCAAGTATCGGTTGGAATACGAGAACGGCTCTGTGGCAACAGTTGCTTTGGATGAGAAGACAAAATATTTCAAGTTGAAGTTGGAAAGTTTGGAACCTCGTAATGGAATCGATGGTATACAGTGGGGTAATTATTATACGAATATTACCAATTTATTGGGGGAAATGATTGGGGTGGCCCGTGATACTTCGGCTGCGGTAGGGTATGCTATCGGAGCTTTGGCGTTGGACGATAATACGATTGGCGGAGAATCACGTTTTACATCCGAAACAGGTCCTTCGGGTTATATTGCCCATACACCTGATCCGGTGAATCATCCATTACCGTTAACATTGCATGAAGGGCAACAGTTTACGATGGGAGGCGACGGAATCAACGATGTGGCTTTTTATAATCGGAAAGAATCGTATTTCCGTATTCTATATGGTAATACGGCTTTTGTTGATTGTAACGGACGAATTAATATACGCTATCATTCGCGTGATCGCCGGAAAGGTAAAATGATCTATTCTCCGGAAGGTAATCCTATCTTCCAAAACAATGAACCTAACCACATGATGCGTCAGGATGTTCCGGGAGTGGATTTCATCGGTTCGTCTATCGCTTTGTGGGGTAGCCCGGATAGTACGGCTTTGATGGAAGTTATTCAGGATATCGTTTTGAATGAGGGTTTGCCTTATCCTACTTTCCAGGGTAAGTGGGTAAAAGATCCTACAACTTTCATGCCGGATCTATGTACATACGGAGGACTTATGGACAGTGTGGCGTCGTATGCGAAACAGATGGGATTGAAAGTGATTCATACGTACGACCAACCTTTCTTGCATGCCGATAGGGGAAATGGCGGTTTCATTGACGGTCCGGGACATGAAAAGAAACGCTATCATTTCACAGATAAGGATTTGTCTACTCGCGAGTATGCCGACCTGTTGGCTAAAGAGGGGTTGATTTTGGGGCGTACCTCCATATCTAACTCAATGGCACCCGGAACGAAGGATTGTAGTCCGGTACCATCGGACAGTATCTGTATTTTACACCGTCGTTTTCTTACGGAAAATTTGAACGAGACGGATACGATGATTTATATCGATGATCCTACTCATTTGGAAGAAGTAGCTTGTTGGGAAGGACATAGTCCGGAATTGAATATGGTTAAGATCGGTAAGGAATTGATTCACTATATGGGTGTTACAAAGGAAAAACCATATCGACTCATGAAAGTGACACGTGGTTATTGGGGGACTCGACCTGCTGCTCATGTAAAGGGGGATGCTGTGGATAAACTTCAACCTGCGGTAGGGGGAGCATATGCCGGATTGATTCCTAACCTGGAATTACAAGATGAACTGGCACGCCATTATGCCGATATTTGCAAGAACAGCGGATTGGGTATGTTCGATTATGACGGACAGGAGTTTTATTTCCACACTGGTTTTGGCGGTTATGGCGTGAAACGTTTCTTCCGCAATATGTTTGAGCAAGCGAAGGAGCATGGTTTACCTGATATCCGTTTTACGGGAGCGACTTTGTCGGAAGGCTCCTGGCATTATCAAAGCACTTGGAATGTGGGAGGCGGTTTGAATATTTATGATGTGAAGAAGCGTGTATGGGGTAGTACGACCAGTCAGGGTAAAGACCTTCGTGATGTTACTTATGCCAACTTTTTCCCGTCTTCATTTGGTGGAAACTTCCCGATTACGGCTGAGTCGACGGTGGAAGATTTTGAGCATATTGAAGCTACGGCTATCGGTTATGGTTGTACGTATGCGTTCAGGATCGGTCAGAAAGATGTAGAAAGTTGTCCGCAAAAATATGCGATATTCAATGTGGTCCGTACTTGGGAAGAAGCTCGTAGGGCAGATGCTTTTCCGACGCATATTCGTAAGATGTTACAAAATCCGGCATTGAGTTGGCGATTGGAGAAAAAGGCGGATAACAGTGGTTGGACTTTGTATCAGATGGAGAACGGGCAAAAAGGACGTTCGTTTGATTTGTGTGAGAACAGTAAGCAATAATAATCCACAAAATAGGCAGCTATTTGCTATTTTAAATAGGAATAGCTGCCTTTATATTTGCGTTATCTAATTAATTGTAATATTATAATTTTTAAACCATGAAAAAAATACTATGCTTGATTTCGATGTTCTGTTTGTGTGTGAATGTGTTATCAGCCAAAGAATATCATGTATCGGTAAAAGGGAGTGATGCTAATAACGGAGATATTTCATCTCCTTTTAAAACTATAAATTGGGCTGCTCAGAAAGCGTTGCCGGGAGATACGGTTACGGTACATAACGGTGTTTATCGTGAATGGGTGAATCCGTTGAGCGGTGGGGAACGGGAAGGAAAACGTATCCTGTATCGAGTGGCCGAAGGTGAGAAAGCTGAAATAAAAGGTTCAGAGTTGGTGACTGGTTGGAAAAAGGAGAAGAAAGCAAAGGGAGTATGGAAGGTGGTATTGCCTAATTCATTCTTTGGAAATTACAATCCGTTCAACGACCGTCTGTATGGTGACTGGCTATGGTCTGAACGGGTTCATCATACGGGAGATGTATATTTGAATGATGTTTCGCTTTATGAAGAATTTAGCCTGGATAAGGTATTTGCACCGGATACGCTCCGTACAATACGTGATCCCCAAGGATGTACGAATGTATGGTTCGCAGAAGTAGATGCGGATAATACGACGATTTATGCAAATTTTGGAGATATTGATCCGAATAAGGAAACGGTTGAGGTCTCGGTTCGTCCTACTTGTTTTTATCCGACACGCGAGGGACTGAATTATATCACGATTCGTGGCTTCCATATAAGCCAAGCCGCCACGCAGTGGGCTGCTCCGACAGCTGAACAGGTGGGGATGGTTGCTCCCCATTGGTGTAAGGGATGGATTATCGAGGATAATGTTATTAAGAATTCCCGAGCCAACGGTATCACTTTGGGAAAAGAACGTGCCAGTGGACATAATCTGGAATGTAACGACAAACGTCTGGACGGTACATTGCATTATGTAGAAGTAATATTCAATACGCTACGTCGCGGATGGAGCAAAGATAACGTCGGTTCCCATATCGTTCGGAACAACGTCATTTCAGATTGTGAGCAAACCGGTATCTGTGGTAGTATGGGAGCGGCGTTCAGCGAGATTTACGGAAACCATATCTATAATATCCTGGTAAAGCAACAATTTGGCGGAGCTGAAATGGCTGGTATCAAATTACATGGTGCGATAGATACTTATATTCATCATAACCGGATTCATAAGTCGGGTAATTATGGAATCTGGCTGGACTGGATGGCACAGGGAGCACGCGTATCTTCCAATTTATTGTATGATAACCTGGCACAGGACTTGTTTTTCGAAGTGTCCCACGGACCTTATGTAGTAGATAACAACATTTCCCTTTCACCTCGTACGATACAGGAGAATACCGATGGCGGAGCCTATCTGCATAATATCTTTTCCGGAGACATCAACCGTTTGGACGACCAGCGTTACACTCCGTATCACTTGAACCATTCTACCGAAGTGAAAGGCATACGGACTATCACCGAAGGCGACCATCGCTTCTTTAATAATATCTTTATTGGTGGTGACAACAGTAAGTTAAAATATGGAATGATCGTATTCGATGTATCACAACGTCCTATTTATGCAGAGAATAATCTGTTCCTGAACGGTTCTCTTCCGATGACGAACAAGACGCAGGATTGGGTGGAGAAAGCAGTCAATCCGAAATTGAAAGTAGAGGAAACCCCCGACGGCGAAGTATATCTGGTAAGTGACATTAATCTGCAAGAATTATCTTCATTTAAAGGAAAAAAGATAGATGCCGAACGTTTAGGTATCACTCAACTGACAGGATTCCCGTTTGAGAATCCAGACGGAACACCTTTCAAACTGGAAAAAGACTTTTTCGGTAATGAACGTTCTGCTACTCCGGTTGTCGGGCCGATAGAAAAATTATCTTCTACCAAACGGATAAAAGTATGGCCTAATTTAAAATAGTAATTTATGTTTTATTCATATATGAATTATTTTTTCCTGGTAAGTGGCCTGTTTATAGCAGGGGTGTTTACGGGGTGTCAGTTCGATGGAAAACGGCAATCGAACGATAAGGTTACAGTCGTTTCGACTAACAGAATGCTAAATCCTATCGCTCCTCCCGGATTGTATATTGCAGATCCTGAGGTAAGGCAGATGCCTGATGGACGTGTTTATGTCTACGGATCGCGCGACGAACCTGGTAACGCCTGGTGCTCTCGTTCTTATAACGTATTGTCTTCGTCCGATCTTGTGAACTGGAGTGTGGAGCAATTTTCTTTTGCTACTGATGGTCCGGGCAAACAAGTAGATTATACAGATAGGATTTTATATGCTCCGGATTGCATCCATCACAACGGGAAATATTACCTTTATTATTGTCTTGCCGGAGGTGGAGACGATGAAGGTGTGGCAGTTTCCTCTTCTCCTTATGGTCCGTTTAGGGATGGGAAGGTGATAGAAGGGATAAAAGGTATTGACCCGTCTGTCTTTATTGATGACGATGGGCAGGCTTATTTGTTCTGGGGACAGGGGTATGCTAAGGGAGCAAGGCTAAGTAAGGATATGCTCTCGATAGAAGGAGCAGTTCATGATAGTTTGCTAACCTATGAAACGCACTTTTTCAATGAAGGCAGTTCCGTCCGGAAAAGGAACGGCATCTATTATTTTGTATATGGAAGCCATTCTCAACATGGAGAATCTAACTGTGCAACGTTAGATTATGCGACTGCGACATCTCCACTGGGTCCCTACACTTACAGAGGTGTTATAATTGATAACTGGGGAAGCGGAAGGAACCTGGTGAATAACCATGGTTGTATTGTCGAAATCAACGGACAATGGTATATCGCTTATCATCGTCCGACGCATGCGAGTGCGACCATGCGAAAAGCCTGTTTGGAACCAATAACATTTAATCCGGACGGTACTATTCCGCAGGTGGAAATGACCACGCAGGGAATCGGTGGCCCTATTTCGCCTCTTTATCGGATGGATGCAGCAAGAGCTTGTCTGATGTCAGGAAATGTTATGGTTGCAGTGCGTCGTCCGGATAATGATATTCCGGTAGAATACTTAGCGGACATTCGCGATGGTGATTATGCCTATTGGAAATATTATGATTTTACAGATACAAAAGTAAATCATTTTGTTTGTAAAACATGGGATAGGAACAAGGCTGCTCAGATAGAAATACGGCTGGATAGCCCTGAAGGGGAATTGATCGGGACATGTGATATAACTCCAATGGAAGGTGAAACAGCTTATGCTATTCACGAAACAAATATTAAATCAGTTACGGGGAAACATGCATTGGTATTTGTGTTTAAGGCTGTTGATCCTGCTGTTAAAGGGCTGGATTTGATGAATCTGGAGTGGTTTGTTTTTGAGAATAGAAAAGAATAGATGTTTTTGAAAATAGTAAGATAGTGCATCTATTTCGTAAGATATGTCAAGTTCAAATGGTACTTAATACAATATCTTTGTGTTAATATTATGTTGATTTTACAAAAATAGTCTTTTGACGTATAAATGTTTGAAGTACAAGTGATACATTATGTTGATTTTATTGTCTTGATAATAAGTTTATTGGTGTTTCACTTGTGCTTGAATATAGAGTTTTGTTTACTTTATTTTAAGTTCTGTAAGAACTAAGCTTTTTTAATTAAACCAAAACATTAATAATTATACTCTCCTGTTTTTTCTCTAAAAACTTTATTCTAAGCTTGTTTTGCTAATGTCTTGATAGACAGTTGGTATCCTATGCGCTTTTGCCATAGTTCTTACAGGACTAAGGCTTTTTAATAGCGTTTAATGTGGATTATGAGTATAAACAAGTCTATCTATGTCAAATGGTGGAGCAAATATAAAAATTTGCTTTTGTCTGTTACATGTGTAATCCATATATCGCAAGAATGTATAAGTAATACAAATATAGTGTGAAATAGAATTATGTGTAACCTTAAAAAACAGATTGCGTATGGAATACTGACCTAGTAAAAAAAGAACCGGAGAAAGGCCTAATTTTCTCCGATTCGTATTTGAATTAAAATCAATTAGTTATTAACTAATAAATTCTTTACAAAAGTATGAAAAGTTTTTTTACCACATTTAAAGTCTTTGGTATATGTTTTTTGTTAAACCCAATGTCCCCTTCGTCGGTTTTTGCCGAAACGAATGATAAAAGCTCTGATTTTCCGCTGGAGAATATGGGACAAAATACGGTAGTCTCTCAAAAACGTCTCGTAACAGGAGTAGTCTTAGATTCGCAAGGAGAACCCGTTGTTGGAGCTAATGTATTTGAAAAAGGAGAAAAGACCAATGGTACTATCACTGATATAGATGGCAAATTTTCATTGAATGTTTCTGATAATGCAACCTTAGTTATCTCTTTTGTCGGTTTTAAAAACCAGGAGATAGCAGTGAAAGGAAGGGATAAAATAGATATCCGGTTGGCTGATGATACGGAATTACTGGATGAAGTGGTGGTAGTCGGCTATATGACACAGAAGAAAGGTCTGGTGACTGGTGCCGTATCATCTATGAAAATGGATGAAAAATTGAATACATTACCTACAACTTCGGCAGGAAATATTTTAGTCGGTAAATTGGCCGGTGTAAGTGTTAGTACTCCGAATGGTCTTCCAGGAGCAGCTCCTAGCATTTCTATTCGTACAGGCTCTTCCTGGAATGATCAGAATGTGACTTATGTCATTGACGGTGTTGTTAGAGGCGGTGGAGATTTCAATAATTTAAGTCCGAACGAAATCGAAGATATAACAGTCTTGAAAGATGCTGCGTCTGCGGCTATTTACGGTTCACGTTCTGCCGGAGGTGTAATTATCGTTACTACCAAAAAAGGTACTAGAGGAAAGCCGGTTTTCAATTATTCTTATGGGTATAGTATTGATACACGTACAAAGAATTCAGATTTAACCAGTGGCGTTGAAGCAGCTGAGTTGTATGGTCGTATCAATGGTGAAGCCGACCCTGCCGGTTGGGCTTGGTCTCAAGAAGAAATCGATCATATCAGAACGATCAATAATGGCTGGGGATATGATCAATTGGACGCAGTTTGGCGTAATCCGGTTACTCAGACTCATAATTTCAGTGTAAATGGCGGTAGTGAAAAAGTTCGTTATTTTGGTGCTGCTTCTTATGTTAAGCAGGAGGGTTTTTTAAAGCCGTATACCTATGATAAGTATAATATTCGTATGAATGTGACTGCGGATATAACAAAAGATTTGGAGGTTTTTGCCGGATTAGCTATTTATAATACTTTCCAGGGGAATGCTGTATTTGAAAATGCTGAGGCTAATTATGGTAAATTGAGAGTTTGGCAGCCTGATCAACCGGTATATACCGATAGTGGTAAACATATTGATTTTGGATGGATTGCAAACAATGGAGCTTCAGTCGATGGTAAGGGGGGATATAATAAGTCACAAATGTTGAAACCTCAAGCTGTTATAAGTGCAACATATAAAGCTCCTTTTCTCAAAGGTCTTAGTGCTAAGATTTCATATAGCAGAAGTTGGGTACATGATCTTAATAAGATATATTATACTAATTATGATTTGTATCAAGTTAAAAAATCCGGTACCCATAATCATATATTCTCTACTAAGGATGAGGATATTATTGGAACGCGGAAGACAACCTGGGTAGGAAAAGACTATATACAGCGTAAGTCTTCTTGGAGTGGTGACAAGCAGTTTAACGTTCAATTGAGTTATGAAAATGTTTTCAATAACTTACATCGTGTATCAGGTACTTTGGTAACAGAGTGGTATGAAGGTGATGGGGCTAGTGTACATGGTGGTCGTGAGACGTTCCCTGTTTATATGACAGACCAGTTCTGGGCAGCCAGTAGTGCTCGAGCTGATACTTGGGGAGGTGGTGATACCGATTGGCAAAGCGGCCGTTTTTCTTATATAGGACAGTTCAGTTATTCTTATGCCGACAAGTATTTGCTTAGTTTTTCTTTCCGCGAAGATGGATCTATGAACTTTGCTCCCAGTCAGCGTTGGGGGTTCTTCCCTGCCGGTTCGTTGGGATGGGTTATTTCAGAAGAAAGCTTTTTTAATAAATCAGCAATTCAGTTCTTGAAATTACGTGCATCTGTCGGATTAACCGGTAACGATTCTGTCGGAGGTTGGCAGTGGCAGGAGTCCTATAAATCCGGTTCATCTGCTTATTTTGGCAGTAGTCCGTCAAAATCGGTCGGTATTACCTATGGTAGTGTTGTAAATCCGAATCTGACTTGGGAAAAAGCATTGAGCTATAATGTCGGTGCAGATGTGAATTTCTTGAACCATTGGACTGTTTCGGCCGATTACTGGTATCGTAATTCTTATGATATTTTGGGGAGTCGTCAGAATACATTGCCGAACTCGTTTAGTTTAACAATGCCGGCTGAGAATTACGGTGAAATTCATGCGCAAGGCTTTGACTTACAATTGGGATATCATGGGAACAATAAAGATTTCTCATATTATGGAAATTTGACTATGTCGTATGGATGGAATAAGACGATTAAGCAAGATTATGCTGAAAATGCTCGATGGATTGACATCCCTGTAGGTAAATCTCGTAGTTATATCACAGGCTGGGAATTTGATAAAATTATTCGTACACAGGAAGAATTGGATGCATTTAAAGCAGAACATCCGAATTACCAGCATAACGGTTTATCACCGGAGTTAGGTATGATGGTATTTAAAGATTTGAGCGGTCCTGACGGAAAGCCTGATGGTATTATTAATGATTGGGATAAAGTTATTTTGAAAAACAGTAATAATCCTGTCATTTATGGTTTGAATTTGGGTGGTAGTTGGAAAGGCCTAAGTGTGGATATGATGTTCTCCGGACAGTTGGGCGTTGACAAATGGGCTACAGATTTGGCTGGTGGCGTTGAATGGAACCGTATGTGGAAAAAATGGTATAATGACAGTTGGACACCGGAAAATCAGAATGCAACTTTACCAAAGCGTATCAGTAGTAACAATGCAAAAACTTATGAAACAGCTTCAAGTTATTGGTTGAAAGATGCAAGTTTTATGCGTTTGAAATATCTGACGGTTAGTTACGATCTACCTAAAAATCAGTTTTACAATAAGTTGTTCGACAATGTTCGGTTCTTTGTAACCGGTACCAACTTGTTTGTATTAAGTAGTTTCAATAAAAATTATTATGATCCTGAAATTGGTAATGGTAATGCATTCCCAATATTGCGATCTGTAAACTTGGGTGTAGATGTCAAATTCTAAAAAGACGAATAAATTATGAAACGAAATATAGTAGCGTTGTTTGGCGCATGTGTGGTTTTGATGACTAGTTGTGATTTGGATTATACCAATAATGGAACAATAAATCCCGATAATGTATGGTCTGATAAAAACATGATATCTTCTTTTTTGACAGATATTTATGGGAATATGTTACCAGGTTGGCCTGTATCAGCGAATAATACCGATGAGGGGATGAACGGACCCACTAATATGAGCCAATTTGCACGGGGACAGATAACAATTGATAATTATACCACTAACTGGGGGTATGGTAATATTGACCGTATCAATTTCTTTTTGGATCAGTTAGAAGGTGTTACTGTTCTGACCGACGTAGAAAAAAAGCAGATGCGTGGTCAAGCTCTTTTTTGGAGAGCTTGGGATTATTGGGGAAAAGTTTTCTCCGTTGGAGGTGTTCCTTTGATTACCCATTTTCAAGATGTGACCAATGTGGAAAGTCTGTTTGTTCCGCGTAGCAGTACATCCGACTGTGTGGCACAGATTTTGGCTGATTTGGATGAAGCTATCGAAAGTTTGCCGGATACTTGGGCTGGAGCTGATTATGGGCGAATTGATAAAGGTTGTGCAATGGCTTTCAAAGGTCGTATGTTATTACAGTATGCCAGCCCGTTGTTTAACCCTGATAATAACAAGGCGCGTTGGGAAGCTGCTTATAAAGCAAATAAAGATGCTGTAGATTTCTTACGTGGTGTAGGGAAAGGACTGTATGAAGGTAACTTTGCGGATATTTGGTATGACGAGCAAAATAAAGAAGTAATTATGGTGAACCAATTCTATTATCCTGACCATGCGTTTGACCAGAAGAATATTCGTCCGGAAGCATTAACAAAGGATGGTGCTAATGATAACCAAGCTATTTTACCTTTGTTGTTGGCTTTTCCAAAATTGGACGGTACTAAATTGGAATTGGATATAGAGCGTTTGGCCTCCGATCCGGATTACAATAAACAGTTTATGGATGATTTTTATATGAATCGTGATCCACGTTTTCATGCTACAATATTTTGTCCGGGTACAAAATATCCAGGTGCTTCAGACCAACTGCCGGGTGATATGAAATATTGGAATGCCTGGACAAAATTAGAAGATAGTGAAGCTTCACAAGGATTTGTATATTATTCATTGATCCGTGATGAAATTGATAGAGGACAGCAGGAAGGAGCTAACTTCTACCAGAGAAAAGGGTTGGATGAACTTACGATTACAGAGGTTTATAATGCCGAAACTGATTGGATTGAAATTCGTTTTGCAGAGGTGCTGATGAATTATGGTGAATGTGCTAATGAATTAGGAAAGAGCGGTGAAGCTTTGCAGGTGTTGTATGATATTCGTAAGCGTGCCGGTATTCAGTCTTCTACTAATTATGGTATTACTGCTACTACCCAGGACCAAATTCGTGAGGCTTATATCAACGAACGTTTTATCGAATTTGCTTACGAAGGAAAACGTTTCTCCGATTTGCGTCGTTGGAAACGCTACGATATATTGAATAATTTAAAATATCGTTCTACCTTGTATCCGGTCATCAATGACTATAATCTTGTTAAAGAGGGTAAATTCGATTGGACGAAAGATATGTTTGATCCTGAAGTTCGCAAATTATTCCATTTTGAATATATAGAATGCGTAGATAAGGATAAACAGTATATGTTTAATTTAGATCTGAACCATTGGTTTACATCTGTTGCCAAAGATGTTCTCGATCGTAATTCTAAGATTGAGCAGAACAACGAATGGGGAGGTACTTTCGACCCATTAAAATAAGCAGACTTGATTGACTTCAAAGCATGCAGATTTTATCTGTAAAGATTTATCTGCATGCTTTTTTATACATTCTTATAGCATAAAAGCAATAATAATCCACTGAATAAGCATCTTTTGGCTATTGGATGAAGTTTTTGTTGTCTTTACTTTTGTCCGATCGACAGGAAACGGTTACCTCATACTTATGCTTTTTCAAAGTTTAAATATTAACGACTAATACAATGAAAATATTAAAATTGTCTGTGGCTTTCTTAAGCCTGCTTTTTCTACCTTCCGGTCAGCTGTATGCACAAGCCGACAATTACGAAAAACATAAGAACGACGATGTCTCTCAGATCTCGAATCGAGAGATGACGTTTTATCTGGTATTCAAAAGTCATTTTGATATCGGTTATTCGGCATTGGCACGTGATGTTGTACATGAATACCGTACTTCCATGATTGATAAAGCCATGGATGTGATGGATAAAAATGCGGATAAGATGAAAGATATGCAGTTTGCGTGGACCGTCCCCGGATGGCCTTTGGAACAAATGCTTTGGGATCGGCAGACTCCGGAGCGTAGGTTGCGGATAGAACGTGCTTTAAAAAACGGAAACCTGGTGACGCATGCACTTCCTTATACAACACATACGGGAACGCTTGAACTCGAAGATCTTGTGCGTGGTCTGGGCTATTCTTCTTCGTTGGCTCGTACATACGGTTTACCACTTCCGACCGACGGGAAAATGACGGATGTTCCGGGGCATACCTGGGTTTTACCGACCATTTTACACCATGCCGGAATCAAGTTCTTTCATTTCGGTTCCAATCCGACCAACCGTGTGGTGAAGGTTCCGACTTTGTTTTGGTGGGAAGGTCCAGACGGTTCAAGGGTGTTGACCATGTTTTCGGAGGGGTATGGCGGAGGAATGTTTCCTCCTGAAGGATGGAATCTTAAATCATGGCTTACATTCGTGCATGCCGGCGATAATGCCGGACCTCCAACGGCAGAAGAGGTGGAAAAGGTAATTGCCCATATAAAAGAGAAATATCCCAATGCTAAAATACGCATCGGTAAAATGTCTGATTTTGCAGAAGCTGTTTTTGCTGAGAATCCCGAGTTGCCGGTGGTACGTGGAGATATGTCCGATAGTTGGGTACATGGCGTAATGTCTAATCCGCAGGCAACCCGGACTGCAAGAAGAGTACGTCCCCTGATGCCTTTGCTGGAAACTTTGCATACACAGGAAAAGGAATGGGGAATCATGCCTTACGAAATTGATGAAGACTTGGCTTATATATATGATAAAAGCCTGATGTACGGCGAACATACCTGGGGACTTGCCAACCAGCATTTTGTTCCCGGCTTAACCGGCAAAGACTGGTATAAGATGTATGTTACCGGTTTGGACCCTGCGTATGCCCGGATGAAAGAGTCATGGAAAGAACATATCGGGTATATTGAAGATGCTGAGCAGGCTTTGCGGCCGGAACTGGAGAATGAACTTGCTACGTTGGCTGAAAATGTTGCCAGGGAAGGTTTCCGTTTCGTTGTATACAATCCGCTTCCATGGGAACGTGGAGGGATGGTGAATTTTGTATTACCGTCACAAGGTTCTATCAAAGAGGCTTATGTGAAAGAAGTGGGGACCGGTCGTATCTATGACCTGAAAGTGTATGGTGCCGATTCAAAACGCCTGGGTACTTTCTTCGCCGAAGGTATACCGGCAAATGGCTATAAGACATATATCCTGACAGATGAGTCACCTGCCCAAGTCGAAAACTCATTAAAAGGGGAAGAACAGAGTAATTATATAGAGAACAAATGGTACAAAGTCTCATTTGACAAAAAGAAAGGATGCATCAGGAGTATCTGGGATAAGACAAACAAGCGGGAATTAGTGGATGACCAGTCTGAAAATGGTTTTGGCTCTTATGTGTATGAAAGATACGACAAAGAGCAATCATACCGCTATCTGAAAGAATATATATATGACAAATACAAAAATTCTCATTATCAGATAACAGGTAAAAGTACCTATTTGGATGAACGGACAAAAGGCATACATGAATCTCCCCGGAATATGGAATTTCATGTGGAGAACCATAAGTCATCCATCCGTGGTGTGTTAACTCCTTCTGCATCAGTCGGAGAAGAAAAACATACGGCTGGCCTGACCGTGACGCTTTACGAGAATATGCCTTGTATAGATGTGAAACTTTCCGTAATCAATAAGCCGGCAACGGAAGAACCTGAAGCCGGATGGATTGCATTGCCGTTTAAAACAAAATCTCCGGAATATCGGGTTGGACGTATCGGTTCGGTTGTCGATCCGGCCAAAGATTTGATAGAAGGCAGCCAGTTTAATTATATCTGGTCCAATTCGGGAATAATGATAAAAGATGAGGAGTATTCCGTTGGTGTTTGCCCGATAGATGCACCTGCATTTGTTTTGGGCGATTTGGATTTTATGCATTATGCCGATACCTATGAAAATCCCCGGTCGCATGTGTACTTCAACTTGTTTAATAATCGTTGGAATACAAACTTTGCTTCTTTTTGGAATGGCAACCTGACTTCGGAAGTCCGTTTATGGGTGAACCCGAAGAATGCAGATGATGAGTCCGGTTTAATAACTCCCGCATGGGAAACCCGTCTGCCTTTGCTGGTCGGAATCGCCACCTGTCCTGCCGGTAAATTGCCGGTAATGAACGAAGGCGTGAAAATATCCCGTAAAGGAGTACTGTTAACGGCTTATGGCAATAATCCTGACGGTGGCGGCAAATTATTGCGTGTATGGGAACAAAGCGGTGAAAGCGGTCTCTGTGAAATCTCTTTGCCGGTAAAGAGAGATGGAGTGGCACAACCTGTGAATTTGAGAGGCGTTCCCAATGGAAATCCAGTCAAGATACAAAATGGTGTATTTAAAATAGAATTGGGCAAGTTTGAACCTGCCAGTTATTTGATCTATTAATTAAACTACCGTATCGGGAGAAATGGGATATTTTCAAGTGTGACATCAGTAAGCAATAATAATCCACTGATTTAGCAGTTATTTGCTATTTTTTAATAGAGATAGCAACTTTTATATTTGCGTTGTTAAATCTGTACATAAAGTATATACCAATGAAAATAAAGAGAACAACATTAACAGTAGCATTAGCCGTCCTATGTTTTTTCGCAGAAGCGAAGGTCAAACCTGTCGTACATTATAATTTCGGTAAATCGGGAAATGTGACCTATGCGGTGGCTCCCGATAAATTAAAACCCATAGCCGGAACGGGAGAACTAGCGGCTATGGGCCGTCCTGTTTTCTATGCCGATGCTCCCGGTAACAAAAAAATGAAGGGAGAAGGAGGTATTTTATTCAATGGTGACGGGGATGGTTACAGATTGGCGAATCCATTTGGAACACCGGCGGAGAATCAAATGCTGGAAGTGTGGGTGAAGCCGCGTCATAATGGGCAAAGAGAGCAGAAGAAGCGTTCGTCCCAGGTTGTAGTAGCTAATGGTAACGGAAAAGAAGGATATGTAATTGTCCGAAAAGGAGATAAATGGCAATTAATCTCCGGAAGTTCCGGTATTGTGACTATCGGCGAGGTTGCCGAAGATGTATGGACCCATCTGGCAATGGTAGTGGACGGCGAGAAAGGTTCCGTATGGCTGAACGGAAAGAAGACCGGTATCTTTAATCCTACCAAGGCGATTGCTTCCAACTTCTCGATTGCTGTATCTGAAGAAGGAAAGGAGGCATTCTATGGTGAAATATATGAGGTCAGATATAGTACGTTTACCGCAGGGAAGTTTGACCCTGACTCTGATTTTTTATTGGATTACAAGAAGATAAAGGAACAAAGCAAACAGCGTCTGGCTGAGCGACAATCCCTGGTTCGCCAACTGGAACAAGAGGGGGCGGGTAAGGAAATCGTATCGGAATTGCCGAATCTCCGCCAACAAAAAGATTGGTTGATCGAACCCGTAGAAAGCCAATGCCGTATGTACGTGCAGAAGTCGGACGATGGAGTGACTTCGATGTTTCAACTGAACAACGGACTGATTTCCCGTACTTTTTATGTCAGCGAGAATCTGGCTTGTGTGGGGTATAAGAATCATTCCAACGAAGCGGAGTATCTTCGGGCCGTAAAACCCGAAGCCCGTGTATGTATCGACAGTGTATGGTATGAAGTCGGAGGGCTGAAAGAACAGCCGGAGTTATCCTATTTACTGGATAGCTGGTATCCGCAACTGGAAGCATCCGACCTGGCATTTACATTGGAAAAGGTGGAAACAGGAATGCCGCTGGAACGTTACCCATGGACCCGGAAGTTTAATGCTGTTTCTACCGATTGGCCCGCCAAAGGGTTGCGTATGGAAATGACATTTGTCCCGACAGGGAACATGCCCGCCGTAAAGGATGTAAAAGTGAAAGTCATTTATGAGATTTATCAGGGTTTGCCGGTTATGGCAAAATGGATTGAAGTTATCAACGAAAATGATACGAATATAGTGCTGAATGATATGGAATGCGAGGTATTGGCTGTTAATCAGGACCAGGTAAAACGCATCCATGTCGAAAGCGATTTCTCTTTTGCTCTGGTGAATGCCGATATAGAAGGCAGTGCACTGATGCATTATGCCGGAACTCCCAAAATCTACCATGTCGGCAGTTCTACGACCAGATGGATGGTGGATAAGGAGTATAATACCTGGGCCAGCCACAATCAGGCGGAGGATAAGTTTTTAGGATTTCCTCATCATAATCTGTTGATAAGCACATTGCCGATGGGTCCCAATACCCGGATAGGCAAGGATAGCCCGTTTAAATCTTATATCACTTTCGAATTGTTGCAGGATAGCGACGATCGTGAAAGACAATCGTTGGGACATCGCCGGATGTATAAGAAACTGGCTCCCCAGACAACCGAATCGTTGATTGCGGGAGGTATTACCTCTCACGATGAGGAGAAACTGAAGTCTTTCATCGACCAGATGTCGGAATTGGGACTTGAACAGCTGGATATTCAGGCGTGGCCGGGTGTCAGCCATGATAATCTGGATTCTGCTTATGTGCAATTATGGCGTAGAGTCGCTTCTTATGCCAAAGAACGGGGTATTGTCATGGGTGGTTATGAGTTGCAGGTCGCTTCCCGCGGACGAGGAAAAGAGGTGGATTGCATCCATCCGGAGACGGGAAAACCGGGTAGTCTTTTCGGACAAAGTGTTTGTATTGCCAGCCAGTGGAAAGATACCTATTATCCGAAGATGTGGGAGTTCTTCGATAAGACGGGTTTTATGACTTACAATATGGATGGCCCGTATCATGGCGATCCTTGTGCTTCAACCGTCCACCCGCATCATACCGGCCTGGAGGATTCACAGTGGCAACAGTGGAAAACGCAGGTGGAAGTGATCCACGAATTACAGCGCAGAGGCATGTATATTCCTATTCCCGACTGGTATTTTCTGAACGGACAATGTTCGACAGGAATGGGATATCGTGAAGCGAGTGCTAACCTGACTCCGCAACAGCAGTTATTATTAGGACGTCAGTATATCTATGACGGAACCTGGCATAAGATACCGCCTATGGGGTGGATGACCTTGCAGTTAGTCGGTTTCTATACGAATGATCCGCGTGTCGGTCTGGAACCGTTATGCGAAAATCTGGACCGTTATGAGCAACAATTGATTCAGTTTCTGGGAAGTGGTTGCCATCTGACTATCCGTGGAAATCGTTTATACGATACCCCAGAGACAAAACAGTTGGTATCTAAATGGATTAACTGGTTTAAAGAGTACCGTGATATTCTTACGTCGGATATTATTCATGTCAGCCGTCCGACCGGACGCGATTTGGATTGCATGATGCATGTAAATCCGTTTATCAAACACAAAGGGATGGTTATCGTCTTTAATCCGACCGACCGCGATATAACGAAAGAAATGCGTCTTCCGTTGTATTATACCGGATTGAAAGGAAAAGTAACGATTATAACCTCCGATGGCTCTAAAAAGAATTACCCGTTGGATCAGAACGGAAATTTACTTCTTCCGGTATCTGTAACAGCACAGGGTACTTCTTGGTTTTTAATAGAGGAGTAATGTAAATAGCCAGGAGCAAACGAAATTAGGTCGGTTTGAACCTTAAAAATATAAAAAAAGACTGTTGCATATAAATCTTACCGGAGTGGTAGGTGTATTTATTATAGAAAGGTAATCTTATTTGGAGATAATTGTTAATCGTCGATAAGTGGAATTTGTAAAATGCGTTTAAAGTAATAATCAGGTTTGATATGAATCTATACAAGTGTGTTTTTATATGTGCTCTCTATCTTTTGTCGGGAGCTCATGTTGGTGTCATTGCACAACAAGCTTCATGGCTTCCGGAAGTAAAGAATGCGAATAAGCCTATTCGTTTACTGGAGTGTACATACAATGAAGCAGAGTTAAAGCAAAGTAAGGAGGTTAGTACGACCACCGATTGGGATGTCCGTACGGAACAGACAACGGTGAACGGCGGTAAAACGTATACCTTCACCTTTACCGCCAAACAGGATATGAAAGATGCCGGCGTAGCAGTCGCTTTCGACCAATATGGCTGGACGAGCGATAACTACGTGATGATTCCCTCTTCCGTGTACAATGGAAACCGGCAGCGTATCGTCAACCGTGCGTATGCGACCGGACTGGATAATACCGATTACCGTCGGAAAGATCTGGCACTGACCTCTAACCCTATTCCTCAATTGTCCCCGGAATATGGTGCCGGTTCCCGCCTGGAAGTGAATATAAGTAATACGGCAACTCCGGCTATCACGATCCTGGACCGGGCAAAACAAAAGGGTATATTCCTGTTGACCGACCAGGGTATAGACTGGAATAACCAGGTGCTGGACCATGCCCTGATCGTGGAGGAAACTCCCGACAGGAGTGTGGCTTCATTTATCATCAGTGCTCCGGGGGTACGTGAACGGAAGCCTGAATTTATCGGTTTCAGCAAGAGTCCCGACCGGGGGGTACAGGTGAAGAAAGGCGATCAGATCGTTATCCGGGTAACGGAAGTGACTTTCCCTTGTAAAGATGTACCTGAACTGCTGGCCCGTTTCATGAAAGACCGTAAGTCGCATGCGGGCGGAGAAGCGCCCCGCAACCTGATGCCGATGAGTGAAGTGTTGACCCGTATGGTGAAAAATATCGATGACCGTTACTATATCGGCGACCAGTGGCAATACTATTGCCCGGAAAATGCCAATTGGATGTCGTACGGTTGGATAGGCGGCCTGATGAATACGTATCCGATGCTGGCTTTGGGTGATGCGGAACATCTGCAAAAAGTAAAGAACACATTCGATTTCGCCTTGCCGCGTGCCAAAGGGAAAAGCGGATATTATTATGATGTACTGGGAGCAGACGGAAAGCCTTTTTCCCGGGATGCCGCCGCCAATCATCCGGGAGTCGGACTGACCCGCAAGAACGGGGATATCCTGTATTGGATGGTTAAGCAGTTTATGTTGCTGAAAGAACAGGAAAAAGCCAATGCTATCGACCCAGAATGGGAAACCAATGTACGGCTTCTGGCGGATGCCTTCGTCAATACCTGGAAGAAACATGGGACATGGGGAAATTACCTGGACGTAGAATCCGGCGATATCGCCGTTTACAATACGACCAGTGGGGCCATGGCGGTGGCCGGCCTGGCATTGGCCTCCGGCTATTATAATAATCCGGATTATCTGAAGGTCGCTTGTGAAGCGGCAAAAGATTACTATGATAGTTTCGCATTGGTCGGTTTTACTTCCGGTGGTTGCGGTGATATCCTGCAAAATGCGGATTCGGAGACGGCAGTTGCTTTGCTGACTTCCTTGATGACATTGTATGAAGTAACCGGTAAGGAACAATATCTGAAACAGTCGGCCGACCTGGCAAACCTGTGTGCCACCTGGACTGTCTCTTTCCCTTACCGCTTGCCGGAGAATACTCCCCTGGCAAAGTTGGGAGCAAACCTGACCGGAGCCGTATGGGCCAGTACGCAGAATAAGCATGGTGCTCCCGGTTTCTGTACCCAGTCCGGCGATGCCTTGTTCAAATTGTATCGCTCGACCGGCGATGCCTCGTATGCCGAACTGTTGCGTGATGTCATCCATGCGCATGCCGAAGGTATTCAGCCGAATGGAAAGATTACGGAACGTCTGACCTATTGCGATGCCGACAGCCGGGGTTCACGTGGCGACGGCGGACAGACGGGTTGGAACGAGACGAACGGTGCCCTGATGGCGTTGGAAATCCCCGGTATTTATGTGCGTACCGACCTCGGTTCGTTGTACATCTTCGACCATGTGGAAGCGAAAATAGTAAAGCAAAACAACAAGCAGACGGTTCTTCAAATTACAAATCCTACTGCCTATGACGCCACCGTAACAATCTTTGCCGAGAATGCGGAACAGGCTTCCCGCCCTCTGGGTGATAACGCTTTCCTGCAATGGAGAGACAAGGTGACGGTAAAGGCCGGTAAAACGGTAAACTATAAAATGAAAACAAATTAATATGATACCTTATATGGATAATATGTGTAAGAAATGTCTCTCTCTCCTGGCTGTATCCTTGACGCTTTTCGGTTGTACGACCGAAAAGACATGGGATTTTCAGACCGATTATTTCAGTATCGGCATTAACGACAAGGGGTATATCACGAGTATGAAGAATACGACTGTCTCCCCGAATCGCGAGTTCAGTCCTGCCGACAAACCCTCTCCGTTGTTGTCGCTCTATGATAGTGAAAAGAAAGTGTATTATACGCCCCAAAAGGCCGTTTATAATGCAGAGGCTGATTGCTTTACCCTCGAATACCCGAACGGTTCGGTAGCAACGATAACCCTGCAACCGGCCGATAAATATTTCAAACTGACCCTGAACAGCCTCGAACCCCGGAATGGCATCGACTGCATCCAATGGGGTTCCTATTATACCAATATCGACAACCTGTTGGGCGAAATCATCGGAGTGGCCCGCGATACCAGCGATGTAGTCAATTACAGCATCGGTATGCTTGCCCTCAACGACAATACCATTGGCGGTACCGCCGATATAGAAGGGGATGCGGCTCCGTTCCAATATATCATTCACACGCCCGACGCGAAACGTTTCCCGTTGCCGGATAGCCTGCATGAAGGACAGGTGTTTACACTGGGCGGAAACGGTATCAGCGACGTCGCTTTCTATGCCAATAAAGAACCTTATTACCGCATCATGTACGGAAATGCCGCGATGGTCGATAGTCTGGGACGTATCTTTTTGAATTATCAGTCGCGCGACCGTACGAAAAGCCGTCAGGTTCATTATTCCCTGATACCCAATATGCCGGCCAATATTCCGAACCATATCGATGTGGAACCGATTCCGGGAGTCGATTTTATCGGTTCTTCCATCGCCTTGTGGGGAAGTCCCGACAGCACGGCTTTGATGGACGTGATACAGGATATCGTCCTGTCCGAAGGATTGCCTCATCCGACTGTCAATGGGAAATGGATTAAAGACCCAGCTGCCTATTCGCCCGATGTTATGACCAGCGGAAACCAGTACGACAGCATCATTTCCTATACCGCTAAACTCGGTTTCCCGGCTATCCATGCCTACGACCAGGGCTTCTTGCGTCCCGACCGTGCCAATGAAGGCTATCTGGATGGCAGGAACCAGGAAAAGAAACCTTTCCGCTTTCACTCGGGTAACAAATCCCATCGTGAATTTGCCGACATGGCGGCCGCGAAAGGCATCATGCTGGGACGTGTCAATATAACGAATTCACTGGCACCGGGCACGAAGGATGCCAGTCCTGTCCCGAGCGATAGCCTGTGTTATCAGCAGAAACGCATCTTGATGAAAGACCTTTCTCCCGAAGATACCGTTATCATTGTGGACGATCCTACCTATCTGGAAGAAATAGCCAGCTGGGAAGGACATTGTGAAAATCTGAACATGGTAAAGATCGGCAGCGAACTGATTCATTATCTGGGTGTCTCCGAAACGGCCCCTTATACCCTGAAGAATGTGACCAGAGGTTATTGGGGAACCAAGCCAACCGCACATAAGGCAAATGATACCGTCTATAAATTGCAGGTAACCATCAATTACGGTTACGAAGGTATTATCCCGAATCTGGCTCTCCAGGACAAGATCGCCGAATATTATGCCGATGTATCCCATCTGTGCGGTTTGACCCTTTACGACTTCGACGGGCAGGAATTCCTGTTCAATAACGGTCACGGTTACTATTCCGCCAAACGTTTCTTCCGGAAAATGTTCGGTCGGGCGAAAGAGTTGGGAGTACCCTATATCCGTTTCTCCGGCGCTACCCTGTCGGAAGGTTCGTGGCATTACCAGAGTGTCTGGAATGTCGGTGGCGGACGTAACCTCTATGATATCGATACCCGCGAGTGGGGCAGTGCCACCAGTCAGGGAAAAGACTTGCGCGATGTGACTTATTCCAATTATTACCCGGTCTCTTTCGGTGGAAACTTTGCCATTAAAGATACCTCTACCGTTGAGCAGTATGAGCATGTACAGGCAATCTCGGTCGGTTACGGGGCCACTTACTTCTTGGCGATCAACCAGAAAGACGTGGAAAGTTGCCCGCAGAAAGATCAGATATTTGCTGCGATCCGTACCTGGGAAGATGCCCGCCATGCCAACGCTTTCCCTCGTGCGATAAAGAAACTCCTGCGCGACCCGTCCTATGATTGGCGGCTGGAAGCAGGCGCAGACGGTAACAGTTGGACGCTTCATCGGCTTGTCGATGGAAAAAGTGTGGAAACCTTTGATCTGAAACGGGCGAAGGGTTATTAAAATAGCACAGTAGTGCCACTAAGGATAGCATTATAGTGTTACATATAGTAGCTCTATAGTGCTATGCATAGTGGCACTATTGTGTTATTTGTCGTTTGAATCTTGAATCTTTTTAAATAATAATCTATGTATATTTCTTCATCATCTTTTAGCTATCGTCTGTTAAGCGGCTTGCTTTTCTGCCTGCTGATTGCCTGCCGGAATGAGGCAGACAGTAATAATCAATATGTAAATAAATGGATTGGGACCGGTTTGGAAGGAAGGGTGGCTCCTGTGGCGTCTGTTCCGTTCGGGATGATGCAGATAGGAGCGGATACGCGTCCGTATGGTGCCGGCTATCATTATGACGATCCCTCTATCCTGGGCTTCAGCCATCTGCATAAAAGTGGCGGGGGATGTGCCGATTTTCTGGATATCTTATTTATGCCCTTACCTTTGAATAGCGGTATGGCGGACGAAGAACTTTATTCAAAACAGTATCAGGCGGTATTATCCCATAAAGACGAGAAGGCCGAACCCGGATATTATTCTGTCGGTTTATATGATAAACAATTGACGGTTGAACTGACGGCTTCCCGGCGCTGTGGCCTACAGCGGTATACGTATGCCTCTGAAGGTGAGATACCGGTGATTGTCGATTTAAAATATGGCTCGGAAAGTGCTTGTACCATACAAAGCGAGTATGATGTCGATACGGTGTATGCATCGGCTTTTGAATGGGTTGATCCGTATACCGTTCGTGGATATCGTTGCTCGAACGGGTGGACGCCGGGGCAGCAGGTTTATTTTTATTCTACCTTTTCTTCCCCTGTTAAGGAGTGCGTTTTATATGTCGACGACCGGCGAATGGAGGGGATGACTTCGGCGGAAGGAACGAACATAAAGGCTTTATTGACTTTTGAAAGTAGTACGGGCGAATTGGAGGTCCGGACGGCACTCTCTTCGGTGGATACACAGGGAGCTGCCAAGAATCTTTGGGCAGAGACAAAAAATAAAACATTTGATGCCATCCGCGAAGAGGCCGCCGGCAAGTGGCACGATGTGTTAGGGCAGATAGAGATCGAAACGACAGACCGTAAGAAGAAAGAACTGTTTTATACTTCTTTACATAATGTGATGCTGTATCCGTTTTTATTTTCTGATGTGGATCATTGTTTCAGGGGACCGGATTGGCAGGTTCATCAGACGGACGGGTTCGATTATTACGGGGGAGTCATCGGTTTTTGGGATACGTTCCGGGCGGCCTGCCCGCTTCTTTCGGTGCTTCATCCGGAGGTGGCCGAAGACTATGTAAAAACATTGCTGGAACATTACAAGTATGCCGGTCAGTTGCCTATCTGGACGTTGTGGGGCATTGAGAATTATCAAATGACCGGAATACATTCGCTTCCCGTAATTACCAACGCTTATTTGAACGGTATTATCGGTTTCGATACGGAACTGGCTTTCAAAGCAATGACCGAATCGGCGATGAAGGATACGTGCGGGTATTCGATGGGCTATTTCGTCGGATTGGAAAATTATAGGAAATACGGTTACGTACCTTGTGATATGGAAATGGAATCGGTGGCCCGCACGCTCGAATATGCTTTCGACGATAGGGCACTGGCACGTTTTGCCGAACAGATAGGAAAAAGCGAAGAGGCTGCTTATTTCAATGAACAGTCTTTCAATTATAAAAATGTATTTGATGCTGATATTTGCTTTGTCAGGGGAAAGACAAAAGAGGGTAAATGGCGTACACCTTTTGCTCCGTTGGCCTCTTCGCACCGTAAGGATGATTATTGCGAGGGGAATGCCTGGCAGTGGTCTTTCTTTGTTCCTCACGATGTGGAAGGGTTGGCGGCTTTGATGGGCGGAAAGGAACGGTTGGCTGCCCGCCTGGATTCGCTTTTCACGATGTCTTCTGCATTGGAGGGCGACGATGTATCTGGTGATATCTCCGGCCTGATCGGACAATATGCCCATGGCAACGAACCCGGTCATCATACGATTTATATGTATAATAAAGTGGGGCAGCCATATAAAACCCAGAAGTATGTCAATCAGGTACTGACAACCTTGTATAATAATACGCCGGATGGCATATGCGGGAATGAAGATACGGGGCAGATGAGTGCCTGGTATGTCTTTAGTGCCTTAGGTTTCTATCCGATGGACCCGGTTTCCGGCCAATATGAGTTGGGAGCTCCTTTGTTTGAATATGCAAAGATCAAATTGCCTTCGGGAGCGGATTTTATTATAAAGGCCAGGAATCTATCCGATAGCAATATCTATGTCGATAAAGTCTTTTTGAACGGGGAGGAATTGAAGCGAACCTATATTACTTTCGAAGAAGTATTACAGGGAGGAGAACTGGTATTCGAAATGAAGGGAGAAGATATGTTATAGATGTTGTTATGTATACAATAAATGTATGTGTTTTTATTGCTTATATAATTGATAGTCTGTATATTTGCAGTTGTAGGTATTTGAAAAACATAATAATAAGATGTAATTTATACAAGAAGTATGAAAAGTTTGTTGCTAACCTTTTTGATTGCACCGTTATTGATCGGTTGCCAGGATACTCATCCGATAAAGGCAAAGATTGCTCAGTCTCCGAAAACCTTTTGTAACCCGGTCAACCTTAACTACCGGTTTATGAAAATAGATGGAGGTGAGGGGATTCGCGAAGCTGCCGACCCTGTTGTGGTATCGTTTAAAGACAAATATTACCTGTTTGCCTCAAAGTCGTCCGGCTACTGGTATTCCGAAGATTTTACAGATTGGAAACATGTCTTCATCACCGATTCCGTGTTGCCGATAGAGGATTATGCACCGGGGCTTTTTATACATAAAGACCATCTCTATTATGTCGGTTCTACACATGGAAAAGGCATGCTGTACCGTTCGGCTGCACCGGAAACGGGCGTATGGGAACCGGTGAAGGAAATTTGGTCTTACTGGGACCCTGCTTTTTATGTGGAAGGGGATAATCTCTATATGTACTACGGCTGTTCGCCCGTAGACCCTATCTATGCACAGGTTTTGGACCTGAACACCCTGGAGGCCCGGACAGAAGTGATTACCTGTTTCAACAGTAATAAAGAAGAATATGGCTGGGAACGGACAGGCGAGCACAACGAATTGCCCCGCCGCCCTTATATCGAAGGAGCCTGGATGACGGCTCATCAGGGGAAATATTATTTACAATATGCCGCTCCCGGAACCGAATGGAAATCGTATGCCGACGGAACGTATGTCAGCGACTCTCCCTCGGGTCCTTTTACCTATATGGAAAACAGTCCGGTCTCTTATAAGCCGACAGGCTTTATCGGGGGAGCCGGACATGGCTGTATGTTTACCGTAGGCAGCGAAAACTACTGGAAGGCGGCGACCAATTCCATTTCCGTCCGGCATATGTTCGAACGGCGCGTCTCTTTCTATCCTGCGGGTTTCGATAAAGACGGCTATCTCTATACGGATACTTATCTCGGCGACTATCCGATGTTTTTACCTACGGAAAAAAGACAGGCTTCCAATAGTTTCCAGCCGGGCTGGATGCTGCTTTCTTACGGTAAGACGGTTACGGCTTCCTCTACGTTGGATGGTTTTCCGGCAGAGAACATCGTGGATGAGGATTCGCGTACGGCCTGGGTTGCCGCTACCAACAACGATACGGAATGGTTGCAGGTGGATTTGCAACATCTTTCGTCTGTCAATGCCATTCAGGTCAATTTCGATGAATATGGGGCCAAACAGAAGGGCTTCGTTCCGGCTGTTTACCAGAGTTATGTGATTTATGCCTCGGTGAATGGGGAGGACTGGTATCCGGTAGTGGATTACAGCACGAAAAAGACGGATACCCCGCACGATTATATCGAGTTTGAAGAACCGTTCAAAGCGCGCTATATCAAACTACAGAATAAAGAATATACCGTATCGTCCAACCTCTCGGTCCGCGATTTGAGGATATTCGGAAACGGTTTGGGTAGCAAACCCCGTCCGGTGAATGGCTTTACGGTTAAGCGGAATGAAGAAGACCCGTGTATAGTCAGCCTGGCCTGGAACGAAGTGCCGCATGCCCAGGGGTATATTGTCCGTTATGGCATTGCCGAAGACAAGTTGTATAGTAATTTCCAGGTGATGGGAGAGACCTCGCTGGAGATCGGCAGCCTGAATAAAGGTGTTACTTATTATTTCACGATAGATACTTATAACGAAAACGGTATTACCCGGACCGAACAGGTGGAGGTCTGCCGTTAATCCATTTAAGAAACAATAGATCAGAGAAATGAAAAGATTGATTTTTACAGTGATGTTATTACTCCCCTGTCTTTGGCTGGGTGCCCAGTCACAGCGGGAGAGAGAGTTGTTGAATCAGGATTGGCTTTTTGCTAAAGGGCATGCGGCTAATCCGGAGAAGGATTTTAATTACGGGCAGGCATTGTCGTTCTCTAAGATTGCCTTTTTGCAGGAGTCGACTATGCTGGATGCAGACCAGGAATCACGTTTGGCTATTCCTCATACGCAACGGTTTGACGACAGCAAGTGGGAGAAGATCTCTTTGCCTCATGACTGGGGGATGGCTTTGGGATATAGCCAAGAGCAATTCAAGATGAAAGGATACCGTAAGTTGGGCGGACGTGCACCCGAAAACAGTGTGGGCTGGTATCGGAAACGGTTTACTCCCGAGTTGGTAAAAGGGGATCGGTATACACTGGAGTTTGAGGGTATCTTCCGTGATGCACAGGTATGGATGAACGGCGTCTATTTAGGACGCGGTGAGAGCGGTTATGTGCCTTTGGTCTTCGATGTAACGGAATGCCTGAATTATGAAAAGGATGCGGAAAATGTGATTTCCGTCCGTGTAGATGCGACTCATTCCGAATTATGGTCGTACGAAGGTGCCGGTATTTATCGGAATGTATGGTTGACTCGCACGGCTCCCGTGCATATCCCGCAATGGGGGACGTTTGTCACCAGCGAAGTGGATCTGCAAAAGAAGGAAGCCCGTGTGAAGGCACAGATAGAAGTGACGAACCAAAGTGGTAAATCGGTCGATCTTATTGTGCAAAACAGTATAATCGACTGTCAAGGGAAAGAAGTAAACAAGTCTGGTACAACCCTTACCGTACCCTCGTTGGAAACGAAAGAGGTGGAAACATACATGGATGTACGGCAGGTTGACTTATGGTCGTTGAAGACTCCGACGCTTTATACGTTGCATACTGATATTTTGTTGGATGGGGCAGTTGTCGATAGCTACGATACCTCTTTCGGTATCCGTGACATCCGTTTCGATGCCAACGAAGGTTTCTTCCTCAATGGCGAACGAGTACAGATTCAGGGGGTATGCTGCCACCAAGACCATGCCGGTGTGGGGATTGCTGTTCCGGACCAGCTGAATGCGTGGCGAATCGCCCGTCTGAAAGAGTATGGAGTAAATGCATACCGCGCCTCCCATAATCCTCCGACGGAATCTGTCTTGAATGCTTGCGACACGCTGGGTATGCTGGTCATGGATGAACTGCGTGTATTGAGCTCCAGTGATGAAGGTCTGAGCCAGCTGAAGACAATCATTCGCCGCGACAGGAATCATCCGTCTGTTATCATTTGGTGTTTGGGAAACGAAGAACCTGCCATACAGGGAACAGAGAAGGGGCGTATGATTGTTGAGCGCATGAAAGCCGTTCAGCGCAAACTGGATCCCACTCGTCCGTGCACGGCTGCCATGAATGGTAGTTGGGGGGAAGGTTTTACCTATGCCGTAGATGTACAAGGTTCTAATTATTATAAAATAGGCAATATCGACGCAGTACATGAAAAGTTCCCGAATCTGCCTTGTATCTTCACCGAAGAGGCAAGTACGGTGATGACGCGTGGTATTTATGAGACTGATGCGAAGAAGGGTTTCCATCAGGCTTACGATCGTGATGTTCCGGGATGGGGAGCACGTGCACAGGAATGGATGCGTTATGTCGATGCACGTAAGTTTGTTGCCGGTGCTTTCGTATGGACCGGATTCGATTATGGAGGCGAGGCGCAGTTGCATTTCTGGCCGGGTGTAGTTTCTCATTTCGGCATATTAGACTATTGCGGTTTCCCGAAAGATGCATTCTGGTATTACAAGGCTTGGTGGACGGAAGAACCGGTGTTGCATGTGCTTCCTCATTGGAATGGAATCGGTACGGATTCGGTCGATGTACATCTGTATACCAATATGGATGAGGTGGAATTGTTCCTGAATGGCAAGAGCCTGGGTAAAAAGACGGTTGAAAAGTTTGATATTCCAGCTTGGCGTGTTAAATATACCCCGGGTAAGCTGTTGGCCAAAGGGAAGAAGAACGGAAAGAAATACACCGAGTTGGTCGAAACTACCGGAAATCCGGCTTCCTTGCAACTGGTCAGTGAAAACGGTACTTCTATCCAGGGTGATGGTAACGACGTTGCTATCATTACCGTAAAAGTGCTGGATGCCAAAGGACGTGTAGTGCCGATTGCTGACAACAGTATTCATTTCGATGTCCGTAACGGCAAGATTCTGGGAGTGGGTAATGGTAATCCTTGTAGTCAGGAACCGGATGTCTTCCCTGCCGGAAGCGATGTACACCGGAATGCATTTAACGGCTATGCCCAGGTACTTGTCACCAGTGACCGTTCCGGACAACCGATCGAATTGACTGCTGTATCGGAAGGGTTGAAAGAGAGTAAGATTATTGTAGAAGTAACCAAATAAAATAGGCAATTACATGAAAAGCAAACTGAAAAGTATCGTGTTACTGGCCGCTCTCTCTTTGGGCGGCCTGACGGCACAAACGTACGACTATCCGTTTCGTAATCCGGACCTTCCGTTGGATGTCCGGGTACAGGATATCATTTCCCGTCTGACGCTGGAAGAAAAAGTCCAGTTGATGAAACATGCCGCCCCGGCTGTTCCCCGTTTGGGTATTCCTGCTTATAACTGGTGGAACGAAGCGTTGCATGGCGTGGCTCGTACGAAGGAAAAGGTGACTGTTTTCCCGCAGGCGATCGGTATGGCTGCCACCTTCGACACGGAAGCCCTTCAAAAGATGGGAGATATGACCTCTTCGGAAGGACGCGCCCTGTTCAATGAAGACCTGAAAGCAGGCAAGACCGGCGAAATCTATCGTGGACTGACTTATTGGACTCCGAATATCAATATCTTCCGTGATCCCCGCTGGGGACGTGGACAGGAAACCTATGGCGAGGACCCGTACCTGACAGCCAAAATGGGTTCGGCGATCGTCCACGGCCTGGAAGGAAATAATCCGGAGTATCTGAAGTCGGTGGCTTGTGCTAAACATTATGCCGTACACAGCGGTCCTGAACACAACCGCCATTCTTATGACGCCCGTGTTTCCATGTATGACCTTTGGGATACTTACTTGCCCGCTTTCCGGGAACTGGTGACTAAAGCGAAGGTACATGGTGTGATGTGCGCCTATAACCGTTTTGAAGGAACTCCCTGTTGCGGGCATAACGAGTTATTACAGGATATTCTTCGTAACCAGTGGAAGTTCGACGGATATGTGACGTCCGACTGCTGGGCAGTCAGTGATTTTGCCAAGTATCATAAAACACATAGCAACGATACGGAAGCCGTAGCCGATGCCGTTCTGAACGGTACAGACCTTGAATGCGGTAATCTTTATCAGAAATTGCAACAAGGGGTGGAGAAAGGCTTGATCTCCGAGAAAGATATCAATGTATCTTTGGCTCGCCTGTTCGAAATCCAGTTTAAGCTGGGTATGTACGATCCTGCTGACCGGGTGCCTTATGCATCTATCGGTCGTGAAGTGATCGAATGTGATGCCCACAAAAAGCATGCCTATGAGATGGCGCAGAAATCAATGGTGTTATTGAAGAATAATAAGAATATCCTGCCGTTGAATGCCTCCAAGATCAAACGTATCGCCCTGATCGGTCCGAATATGGATAATGGCAGCACGCTGTTGGCTAACTATTTTGGTACGCCGAGCGAAATCATTACCCCGTATAAGAGTTTGCAGAAACGCTTTGGTAACAGTATTCAGATCGATACGCTGACAGGTGTCGGTATTGTTCAGAAACTCGAAGGCGCTCCTTCTTTTGCTCAGGTGGCTGCTCAGGCTAAGAAAGCAGACATTATCATTTTCGTGGGTGGTATCAGCGCTGATTATGAAGGCGAAGCCGGTGATGCCGGAGCTGCCGGTTACGGCGGGTTTGCCAGCGGTGACCGTACAACGATGAAACTGCCTCCCGTGCAGACCGAACTGATGAAGGAACTGAAAAAGACGGGCCGTCCGCTAATCCTGGTCAATATGTCCGGTTCCGTGATGAGCTTCGACTGGGAGAGCCGCAATGCCGATGCGATCCTGCAAGCCTGGTACGGCGGACAAGCTGCCGGCGATGCCATCACCGATGTTCTCTTTGGCGACTATAACCCGGCCGGCCGTATGCCGTTGACTACCTATATGAATGACGAGGATCTTCCGGATTTCGAGGATTATTCGATGGCAAACCGTACGTATCGTTATTTCAAAGGCGATGTAAGATATCCGTTCGGCTATGGTTTGAGTTATACTACCTTCGGGTATGCTCCTTTGCAGAATGCCTCCACCGTCAAGACCGGAGAAAGCATTCAGGTAACCACAACCGTAACGAACACCGGAAAACGTGCCGGCGACGAAGTGGTTCAGTTGTATATATCCCATCCGCAGAACGGCAACACCCGTGTCCCCTTACGTGCCCTGAAAGGTTTCAAACGTATTCATCTGAATAAAGGCGAAAGCCGGCAGGTAACCTTCACCCTTTCTCCCGAAGAACTGTCTTTGGTGGATGAAAAGGGTAACCTGGTCGAGAAAGAAGGCACAGTCGAATTATATATCGGCGGCGGCCAGCCTTATAAATCGGAAGGTAGTTTCGGGGAACTGAAGATTGAAGGGGAGAAATATGTAGTTTATTAATTTCTATTGCATATCACAACTGTGCTCCTTTCATATCACAGTTGGATTCCGTTTGTTTCACAGATGGATTTCTTTTGTATCACAGCTGTGATACGCAAAAAGAATCAGATGTAAATAACAAGGGAAAGCAGGCAAACAGCACTGCCTCCCTTGTAATAACCAATAACCGGAAGGGAGATAGAACACTCCGGTATACGAGCTTGCAGGCGATTGATCCGTTTTCATATCTGTTGGGATCAATTACTGCAAGCTTTGTTATTTTTACCCCGATATTGGTTGTATAATTATTTATTTACTTATTTTTGCGCGGGGATATTAGGAGATGAGACATCCGCTTTTTACTATTATATACAGAGAAAAAACTATATTGCTATGATTATTAACGAGAGTACATTCAAAGATGCATATAATGATTATTTTGAAATTATATGCCGCTTCCTGAATTATTATACCCGTGATTATCAGGTGATAGAAGAAGTTGTGCAGGATGTCTTTGTAAACCTTTGGGAAGATTACGAAGGAAAAGACGTTCAGTACATCAAGACCTTTCTTTATAATAGTGCCCGTAATCGGATGTTGAATTATTTGCGTGATGAAGAAAACCACAATGTCTTGTTAGAGAAATGGGCCCGCATTGAGTTGGAGAAGAACGAATCTATAGATTGTGTTGACCGGGAATTATTCTATCAACTATTGCAAGCCGCCATTGAGTCTTTGCCGGAGAAATGTAGAGAAATATTCATCTTGAGCCGCGAAGAGCAACTAAGCTATAAAGAAATAGCACAAGTAAAAGATATATCCGTAAAGACTGTTGAAAATCAGATGGGGATAGCACTTAAAAAGATCCGGGAGTATCTGGCTGCACACTCTGATGAAACCATTGCCCTTCTCTTCCTTTTACTGAAACTGACAGAAGAATAAAAAAATATTCATATCCTTTTGGGGGTTTTGTCCCTGCCCATGTGTCTACTGAATAAAATAGCAGAACATGGATAAAAAACAGATACCTTACGAACTATTGGCGAAATACCTCTCCCGGCAATGTACGACCGAAGAGCAGGAACAGGTTATCCGCTGGCTTGATGAAGAGCCAGGACATCACCTTTTACTGGATAAGTTAAGAAAGCAGTGGGAAGCTGTCCGTTTGGACACTTCTGCTTATGTGATACCGGATAAGAAAATGGTTTGGGGAAAGATACAGGACCGTATCCGGCATAAAGTGAAACTGGTTCCGTTGTATTCACGTTCCCTGTTGATCCGCGTCTCTTCCGTAGCGGCTGTCGTGGCGTTGGTTCTGGGTTTTGCTTTGTCTTCTCTGATCAATAACCCGGAAAAATCCTGGCAGGCTACTCAGTTTGAAAATGTGATAATAGCTCCTCCCGGACAAAAAACACAGCTTGTCTTGCCCGACGGGACGCTTGTTTGGTTGAATTCCGGTTCCCGTTTATCTTATAATTATCAATATAGTACATACGACCGTGTCGTCAATCTGGAAGGAGAGGCATTCTTTGATGTAAAGAAAGATACTCAATATCCATTTATTGTGAAAGCCGGGGAAGTAGATGTCAAAGTGCATGGTACGGCCTTCAATGTCAGTACCTATGCGGATGAAGAAAATATTATGGTTGCCCTGCTTCGTGGTAAAGTAAGTCTGTTATCGGCTACCGACCAGAATTTACTGACTTATTTGTCTCCTAATCAGGAAGCCATAGTTTCTAAGAAGAATTTGTCTTGTCGGGTTGAATCCTGTGATGCGGAAATCGAAGCCAGTTGGCGGCATAACCTGTTAAAGTTTGATGGTGCTCCAGTAGAAGAAGTATGGAAGAAATTGGAGCGTTGGTATGGAGTGGATATTACATTATCTAATGTGGATACCCTTAAGTCTTATTGGTTTACAATTAAGACGGAATCATTGACGGAATTATTAGAGATGATCAATAAGATATCTCCGATAGAGTATAAACTGAACGGAAAGGAGGTGACGATCAGATATAAATAGAGAGTCTTTTATCAGACGTGTTTTGCCTTATGCGTAAAAGGCACAGAGACCCCTAATCTCCATGCCTTTTGAAATATATATACCTGTACTTTTATCCTGCCGAAAATTAGACAGAATAACTAATTGATATATAAAGGCAAAGATATAATATATTTTATAATCTTAAAGCTATTACATAATGTTTAAATTAAGAAGGAAGTTAATTCCGTTATTACTTGCGTTATTTATATTCAATTCTACTTATGCCCAAAGTGAAAAAATTGATTTATCAATAAAGAATGAATCGCTTCGGCAGTTAATTAAACAGATAGAAACAAAAACTGATTATTCCTTTATGTTGGATCAGACAGTAGATCAGTCACAAAAGGTATCAGTGGAGGCTCGCCAGGAAAGTCTGGATGCTATTTTGAAAAAAGCCTTTGCGGGAAAACAAATCAGCTATGAAGTGGTAGGGAAACAGATTATTCTGAAGATATCGCGTAACAGTCAAAGTAGTCAATCCCGAAAAATTAGTGGTACAGTCAAGGATCAGAATGGGGAATCTGTTATCGGGGCGAATGTCTCTGTAAAAGGTACGACAATTGGAACCATCACTGATATTGATGGAAATTTTATACTGGAAGTGCCGGAGAATGTGGTAATTCAAATTTCCTATATAGGATATATTACGCAGGAGATCAGTTTGGGAAACAAAGAGCATTTGGATGTTCTGTTGAAAGAAGATTTACAATCTTTGGATGAGATCGTTGTGATCGGTTACGGAACAGCTAAAAGAAAAGATTTTACAGGTTCCGTATCTTCCGTCAAGCTGGAGAATTCTCCTATTTCTTTGGTGACAAATACAAATGCATTGGAATCCCTGAAAGGAAATGTGACCGGACTTGATATTGGTGCTACAAATACGGCCGGGGGAACTCCTTCTATGCAGATTCGCGGACAGAATTCCATATCTGGTTCAAACGATCCGTTGGTGGTAGTAGATGGAGTTATATTTATGGGAAGTGTTAATGATATAAACCCTAATGATATAGCTTCTTATGATGTCCTGAAGGATGCTACTTCAGCTGCTGCATATGGTTCCCGTTCTGCTAACGGAGTAATTATTATTACAACTAAAAAAGGTAAGCAAGGCAAGCCGGTTATCCATTTTAATGCAAAAGGAAGCATGCAGTCGTGGCATCTTAAACCGGAACTGATGAATGGCGAACAGTGGCTTGATGCAACTTCTGCGGCAAACGGATATTCTGATTATAGTTTTTTGGTTCCTCAGGAAGAACTGAATTTGAATTCAGGGAAAGAAATCAATTGGCTGGATGAAATCTCACGGACAGGATGGACCCAGGATTATCAGGCTGCCGTATCCGGAGCAGGGGATAGAATGAATTACTATTTGTCTGCTTCTTATACTGAGAGTGGTGGTGTGATAAAAGGAGATGATTATGAACGTGTTTCGGTATTGGCTAAGGTAGATACCGATATTACAAGTTGGCTGCAGATCGGTCTTGATGCTGCATATACCCGAACAGATTATTCCGGCCTTGGCGCTAATATCTGGTCTGCTACAATATTATCTCCGTATGCAATGATGTACAGACCGAATGGGATGCTTGAAGCTATACCTGACGGTACACGTGGTAGAGGTAATCCTTTGTGGGGGATCGATGATGAGTCGAAGAAAGAAAATGTAGATTTTCGTGATAATCTTCGTGCAAATGCATATGCCGTAGTTAAATGCCCATGGATTTCCGGTTTAAGTTACCGTTTCAATTATGCAGGAAATCTTAATTACAGGAAGTCCGGTGACTTTACGCATGAGTCATACAATGTTCCGGTCGGATCGTATGATGATGATTCGCGTTACTCTGTTGCAACTCAAAATAGTTATTTAAGTAGTGCCGGAGGTAGTATGGCAAACGAAAGAACAACCAGTTATGTGATTGATAATATTTTAAATTATAACCAGGTATTTGGAAAACATAGCATTGATCTGACAGCTGTAGCGACTCGTGACTATCAGAAGTATGAATCTCAGACTTTGTCGGGTAGTGACTTTGCATCGAACGGGAATACGGCTTTAGGGTTGAACGGCCTTCATTACGCTTCTACACAGAAAATTTCTTTGAATAACTGGAAAAGAACGAATATCGGATATTTTGGACGAGCATCTTATTCGTTTGACGACACTTATTATATGACAGCATCTTATAGGAGAGATGGTTCGTCTGTTTTTGGTGCAAATAACAAATGGGGTAATTTCTGGGCCATAGGAACAGCCTGGCGTATCACCAATGAACCGTTTATAAAAGGTGTGGCTTTTCTGGATGATATGAAGATAAAACTTTCATGGGGTAAAAACGGGAATCAGGGTTTAACACAATATTCCACATTGTCACAGGTTGCAACCGGCCATTCCGGGGGAATATATTATCCTTTTGGTAATTCTGGAAAACCGTCATACGGTATTAACCAGAGTACTATCGGTAATTCAGACTTGGGATGGGAAACAACCGAAGCATGGAATATGGGATTTGAATCAACCTGGTTGAATAGCCGTTTGTTTGTCGATGTAGATGTTTATTTCTCTAAAACATATGACCAGATCTTCTCCCGGTCGATTCCTGTTATGACGGGATTTGCAAGTATGTATTCTTCTATGGGAGAAGTCAAAAACAGAGGTGTGGAAGCTACTGTACGGACTGTCAATATTCAGAATAAGGAATTTAACTGGACTACGGGACTAACATTCTGGTTGAACCGTAATAAGTTGGTTCATCTGTATGGTGAGGATCTTGATGGTGATGGAAAGGAAGATGATGATATTGGAAATGGCCTGTTTATAGGGGAGTCGATACATTCTATTTTCGGATATGAACAGGATGGAATTGTTCAGACGGATGATACTGAATATATGAAAGCCAATGGTGTTTCTGCCGGAACTCCTAAGTATGTGGATAAAAACAACGATGGAGTGATTAATGAAAAAGATCGTTCTATCATAGGGAATAAAGCTCCTAATTTCAAACTAAACTTAAGTAACACTTTGCAATATAAAAACTGGGAATTATATGTTATGATTGCCGGTGTATTCGGAGGTAACGGTTATTATCAGGCCGGAAATACGAACGCTTATATAACAGGCGGGGATAGAAAGTGGTTTGCCTCCAACGGTCTGTATATTCCTTATTGGACAGAGGCGAATCCGAGTAACAAATATCCGTCTGCAACTTTTACAGGAGATAGCTATTTCCTGGGATTACAAAGCCGAGCTTATGTTCGTTTGCAGGATGTAACACTTTCATATACATTCAACCAACCATGGGTGAAGAATATGGGAATTAATAATTTTAAAATGTTCATTACAGGGAAAAACCTGGCAACGATTACCGGCTGGGACGGTGGTGATCCGGAAACCGGTAGCACTGCATTGAGTCAGACATATCCGATAATGACGAACGTTTCTTTGGGTTTGAATTTAAGTTTCTAAATTTTACTTTATAAAACAATGGAAAGAACATATATATATAAAACGTTATTGCTATTAATGACAATCTTTACTGTCGTTGGTTGTGATGATAATAAATTTCTGGAAGAAGATCCTGAAACATATTACACAATCGACAATGTATTTACTACCTCCGAACAGGTAGATCAAGTACTTACTACTTGCTATATCAAAGTACATAATATATATTGTCCTTATAATAACTTTGGGGAATTGAATTTGTGGTCGTATGGAATGGGAAACGGAACTGATGTGCTGGATGTACCGACTATACGTTATTCTTACCGGTTTAATGATTACAGTATAATTAATTCGGAATATGGGGTATTCAAAGATACATATGCCGCATTTTATTATCTGATTAATGCTGCCAATACCGCCATTTATGCCACAAATTTAGAGCATATAATGTGGAATTCGGAATCCGACAAAGCTTATATCATTGCTCAGGCCCGATTCTTCAGAGCTTTTGCTTACAGAAATTTAGGAGAACTATTTGGAGGAGTTCCGTTGGTAACAGAAATAACTTCTACTCCTAAATATGATTATAAACGTTCGACACGTATGGAGACCTATCAATATGCTATCGATGAAATGGAAGATATCATAAACGATTTGCCTGTTACGACAGCGGAAGCCGGACGTTTGGTAAGGGCGGCTGTTCAGCATAATCTTTGCCAATTGTACATTGATAAGGGAGTGTTGCTGGAAGCGGAAGGCGGTGATGCTGCCAGTGCATATAATAAGGCTATTTCGTATGCCAATGATGTTATAGATTCCGGTACTTACAGTCTTATGACAGAGCGCTTCGGTGCACGTAAAAATGAAGGTCCGGAGTTCTATTATGCAACTTCGGCAGTAGAACAGACTGCTGACCGGACTTATTCATCAGCAGGTTATCCTATAGAAGGAAATGTTTATTGGGATCTTTTCCAGGTAGGAAATCAGGATTATCAGGATGGGAACACTGAAGCTATATGGTGTGCTCAATCAGATTATGAGGTATATAAGTCCGACGGAAGTTTGGCTTGTTTGGATTACCCTGCTATTTATGGACCTGTTTTCAGAGATCAGGGAGGAGCGCATATCGGTGGTCAGATGGAAGACGTCGGGGGTTTTGGTTGTAGCCAGGTAACTCCTACTCCTTATTCTCGTGATGGTGTTTATGAAGGAAAATGGGGTGAAGATATACGTAATTCGGAGGCTGTTTTACGCCGTGTCTTTTTGGGAAATATAAAAACATCCGAATACTATGGAAAACAGATTCCATGGGATGTTCTTTATAAAAAAGATCAAAATGGTAAATATGACGATGGTGCTTACACCTTGATATATCCGATATCATGTAAAATAGGTCCTGATTTTTATACATTGGCGGCTGATGGTAGGGTATTGCGCAGCATTTTCCGTGATGATTATCTGATACGTTTACCCGAAACCATTTTATTGCGTGCCGAGGCTAAATTGAGAGTCGGAGACAAGTCTGGTGCCGCATCTGACATAAACATGTTACGTTCACGGGCAAAATGTAGTTACCTGGTGACTGCTAATGATGTTAGTCTTGATTTGATCCTTGACGAGAGAACCCGTGAATTGATGTATGAAGAGAGTCGTTGGAATACTCTGCTTCGCATGGGAGGAACAGTTGCTGCCGATCGTATAAAAAAATATTCATATTGGGACTATCCGAGATTAACATTGACAAAACCCTTTAATCTTTGGCCTATTCCTCAAACGGTTATTGATACGAATAAAGATGTAGTACTGGAACAAAATCCCGGTTGGTAATAATCTTGTCGTCATTTAAAGACAAGAATAAATTAGTAAAGAGGTTTCCCGTGGTAAAAAGGGAAGCCTCTTTATATGACCAGATGTTTATGATTTCGAATAAAATACAAAATAATAATTTATTTATGAGGAAGATAGTCGTTCTTCAAATAGTTGCTTTTTACTTTTTTTCCTGTCTGGTAACTTATGCTCAGTCACAAAGATATAAGGGATATCCGAAAAAAGATACGGATATCTTTTCTGAATTTGCCAACCCTCCGAAGGGATATGGAAACGTTCCTTTTTATTGGTGGAATGGTGATAGTTTGAATAAGGAAAGAATGAAAGAACACCTTGACATTTTATCTGCATCTGCGACAGATGGTTTTGCTGTAAGTTATATACACATGGACCCTGAAGTGGATGTTGGGGAAATGAAAGACGGATATGGACTCTCCGGAAAAACAGAAGCAGGAAAGCCTAAGGTGTTCTCCGGAGATTGGTGGAATTTCTGGAATTGGTTTGCCAAAGAATGTTCCCGGAAAAACATCGGTTTAGGTATGGATGATTATACCATAGGATGGATTGGCAATGGATATTATACGGATGAGTTGTTGAAAGAAGAAAAATTTCAGAATTATCAAGGTGACTTGGAGATTGTGTCTGATTCTGTTCGGGGAGGGACCACTTTTATTCATGACATTCCGGAAAGATTGGTCGGTGCTGTTGCCTGGCCAGGGAAAATAGATCTGACAGAATATATATCAGGCGGAAAACTTTTGTGGAGAGCTCCGGAAGGGAAAGACTATAAAGTATATATTCTTTCAACGAAAAAAAGTCATTTGTTGCATCCGGATATCGGAAGAGAATATGTGAACGTGTATTTCGATCGTTTTGAAAAGAATATGGGAGATGCAGCTTCGGGGGGGATGAACTATTTTTTTCAGGATGAATTGTCTTATCCTATTAAAATAGGGTCCTGGTCGGAGGACTTTAAGGAAGAATTTGAAAAAAGGAAAGGGTATGATATCACACTTTATCTTCCTGCTTTGAAAGAAAGTATCGGAGATATAACGCCAAAGATACGTTTGGATTATTGTGATGTATTAATGGATTTGGCGGAAGAACGCTTTTTTCAGCCCATTTATAATTGGCATGCTTCACGCGGTTTGATTTATGGAAGCGATAATTTTGGACGTGGAATGGAACCATTGGCATATATTGATTATTTCAGGGCTAATTCTTGGTACACAGCTCCGGGGAATGATGCTCCATCGACCGGTTCTAGTTTTTTGCAAACGAAAGTATCCAGTTCAATAGCTCATTTATATGAACGTCCGCGAACATGGCTTGAGGCTTTTCATAGTATGGGATGGGGAAGTACGGGCTCATGGCTGACCAAACAAATGGACCATCATTTTATGGCAGGTGGAAATTTAGTCTGTATGCATGGATTATATTATTCCACACATGGTGGTTGGTGGGAATGGGCTCCGCCTTGTTTTCATTTTAGAATGCCTTATTGGCCACATATGAAACAATGGCTTCAATATACAGAGAGATTGAGTTTTCTGATGAGTCAAGGTACTCATGTCTGTGATATAGCCTTGATGTATCCTACGGAATCGATGCAGGCCTATCCGGATGCTAACACAAAGATTGCGTTTGAACAGGCAATGAAACTTAGTAATTCCGGTTTGGATTATGATTTTATGGATTACAGGTCCTTGCAAAAATCAAAAGTAGAGAACGGCTGTTTGAATATCTCGGGAGAAAAGTATCGTATATTGATTTTGGCAGATATGAAAGCGATGCATTATTCTTCTTTATTAAAAATACGGGACTTTTATCGTTCGGGAGGGATAATAATAGCAACAGGCGAGTTGCCGAAGGCCAGTACCTGCATGGGAGAAAACGATTCGAAAGCGGATGCAATAATCCGGGAAGTATTCGGTGCGACATCCCTGGAAGTTTCTCAAGGAAAGAAAGTAAAGAAACAGGTTCATGATTCGGGGGGAGTAGGATTGTATATGTCGGAGGATAAGGTGTCGGAGCAGATAAAATCTTTGATTGTTCCGGATTTTATATCAGGTACCGGAGAAGGGAAGGTTTTACATAGATATGTGGGAGAACGTGATGTCTATATGGTTATGGACGTGCCTGAAGGTACAGAATGTTTTTTCAGAGCTACGGGTAAAGTTGAACTTTGGAATGCTTCTGACGGAATAATCTCCGATTATCCGGTTGTTCGCCAAACAAAAGAAGGAACATGGCTCCGATTGGATAAAGAACCGGATAATTCGTATTTGTTTGTCTTTTCAAAAGGAACACCCATTGTAATGCCTGAAGGCAAAAAGGAATCGAAGTTGATATACCGATCCTTAATTACAGGTTTGTGGGAGACGGAATTGTTGCCGACATTAGATAATAAATGGGGGGATTATCGTTTTCCGGCTTCGGATGTTATCGGTGCTGAGGCGCGTTCTTTTAAACATCGACCGGCTGCTTTTTCTCCTCAAAACTGGATGTCGACAGATTTCGATGATTCGGAATGGCCTGAAAGTGTGTATGGGTTTGGACCTCAATTTGTCACAGAATGTACGTCCACGGATATCCCGTTGGATAATGTGTTACAAGGAAATGAATCGTCAGGAGATATGTTGGAGTTTTCATGGCAGTATGGTGTTTTTGACAATCCGGGATCACAAGGATGGCATGGTTTGAAAGGTAAAGTCAGCGACGGCTTTTTCATTTTGGACCAGGGAGCGCATCAAATATACAAAAGTAAAGTCTATGTCCCTGTAACAGGCTCATATAGGATCGAAATAGATGGTGTTCAACCTGATTCTCTTTTGATCGACCAGAAGCCTGCGAATGAAAATGTCTGGTTGGAAGAAGGATGGCATCCATGTACTGTAGCATATGCAAATACAGAGAAAGGTAAATTCAAGTTTCAGAAAGGTACGTATCGAGATTTTAGAAAGAGAAGTTCCGTTGTATTTTTCCCTGCATCATCCGTTACCCCGGCAAAGCCGTCTTCATACGACAAAATAATTTCTACACGCTGGGCTTTAGGAGATCATTTGTTGTATGATCCTTACGGAGGAGAGAATCTTACTTGGAATTATCGTTTTAATTCTGTTCCGGGAATGCAGGAAATGAACATGATGATAGCCGGAAGCGATTTGAAAGTATGGTTTAATGGGAAAGCAATAGAAAAAGGGAATATCCGATTTCTATCTGAAGATTCTTCGGGGATGAGAAAGTATCGGGTAATCTTTCCTGAGGCCCGGAAGAAAGTTGGCCTGGTCGCTTTTTCGATCAAACGAAAACCCGGTTATCAGGGGACTGGTGTGATTTGTGAACCCGTTAAAATAAAAACAGGGAAAGGGCTTTTGGATGCCGGTAATTGGTCGGAGACCGGAGCCTTGAAATATTATTCAGGTGGAATGTATTACAGAAAGCAGATAACAATACCAAAAGCCGAAGCATCCGGTAAAGTCATTCTGGACCTGGGCAATGTAAATGCTTCCTGTGAGGTAAAAGTTAATGGTAAAGAGGTGGGCATACTGATGAGACCGCCATACAAAGTTGAGATAGGCAAGTATGTTAAACAAGGTGATAACCAATTGGAAGTCTTAGTTTATAGCACATTGTCGAATCATTATCAGACGATTCCGACTCCATATAGGGGAGATGGGGTTGCCGGACTTTTAGGCCCTGTCTCGTTGAGTATATGTGAATAATCAGAGAGCTTGTTATTATTGTAAAAGCAATAATAATCCACACAATAAGCAGCTATTTGCTATTTTTTATAGCGATAGCTGCTTTTATATTTGTGTTTGAAATGAAGAGACACATAATTGAACAGCATATCCCTTAGTGGAGTACAATTTATTTACAAATGAAGAAGATTTTAATACTATCCCTGTCCGTATTGAGTACACTCTTATTTTCTGCTTGTACGGATCAAGCTAATCAGCCGGAAAGTCAGGCAGAAACTATCATAGGAAAACACACCATCCGCTTTACGGAACCTCCTAAACGTATACCCGCACCGCATTCGGTCGATGCACCTTTGTTGGGGAATGGTTTTACCGGGGTAGCCTTGTCGGGAACACCGGAGTCGCAGGTCTTTTATGTCGCCAGGAATGATTTCTGGAGACTGAAGTCTGCTTTGGACGAATCATTTCCTCTTGTCCTGGGTAAGATAGAGCTGGATATCCCTCAATTGAAAGATGCCTCCTATCTGGTGGAACAACAGCTATATGATGCCGTATCGACCGCCCGTTTTACCAAAGGGGATATTTCCGTTTCCTACAAAGCCTTTGTTCCTGCCACGGAAGATATGCTGATAGTGGATTTGAATATGGAAGGGAATGGGGCTGTAGAAGGTTCTGCCGGAATATCTTTCTTGGGAAAAGAAGAACAGATTGATAAACCGCCTCTTGAACGGATATTCCCCGATGTCAGGGAGCATGAGATGAAACCGAATGGTATTGAGTATCTGTCCCGTGCCTTCGTAGACTCTGTCGATATACCGACTAAAGGTGCTATGGCGTTACGGGTAAGCGGATCTACGGATGGCAAATTTACCCTGGAACCGGGAAAAACGGTCCGTTTGGTGTGTGCCTTCTCCAGCAATTTCAAGAGTGACGATTGTGTGGCTACCGTCATAAAAAAAGTGGAAGACTTTACTCCGGCACGACAGGCTGAGATAGAGAAAAGCCATAAAGAATGGTGGCGGAACTATTGGGAAAAATCGTATGTCAGCATACCGGATAGTGTAATTGAAAAACAATATTATCTCTCTCTTTACGGTATGGGTGCCTGTAGCCGGGATATGGATTTCCCACCCTCTATTTTTGGTACCTGGATCACGAAAGAACGTCCTTACTGGAATGGGGACTATCATCTGAACTATAACCACATGGCTCCTTATTATGCGCTTTATTCAGCCAACAGGATTGAGCAGGCTGATCCCTATATTTCCTCTATGTTAGCACAGATAGAGAGAGGAAACTATTACTCGGAGAAAGTCACCGGCATTCCGGGAGGCATTTTGCTGCCTGTAGGTGCGGGACCATTAGGTGTTGAAACGACCCGCAGGACTCCGTTCATGGATACCTATTATTATGGCTGGATTGAGAGTGGAAATATAGAAGACGAAGGTATGTTCTGGGGACAAAAAAGCAACTCCGCCTATGCGGTTGTTAATATGTCCATGCAGTTTTATCATACCTGGGATGAAGCCTATACCCGGAAAGTGTATCCTTTCGTAAAAGGGGTTGCCACCTTTTGGGAGAATTACCTGACACGTGAAGGTGACCGCTATGTCATTTATAATGATGCGATCCATGAAGGTACGGTCGGGACGATGAATCCTATTCTTTCATTAGGACTGGTGCGGATGGTGATGCAGACCGTTTCTGACATGAGCGCTCTTTTAGGAGTCGATGAGGAAAAGAGAACGCAGTGGCAGTTTATCAACAAGCATCTTTCCGATTATCCGTTGCAGGAGCGAAACGGTAAGACAGTCTTCCGGTATACGGAAAAAGGTTGCGATTGGTGGGACGGAAACACACTGGGAATCCAGCATATTTATCCGGCAGGCCAGATCGGTCTGAATAGTGATCCCAAGTTACTGGAGGTCGCTTATAACACAGTCGATGAAATGCAACGTTGGTTGGATTCTAATGGAAGTAACAGCTTTTTCCCGGCAGCCGTACGGATCGGTTATAAGCCGGATAGCATCCTGGTTCATTTGAACACTTATTCAAAACATACCTACCCGAATGGCTTCCAGTTAAATAACCCGCATGGTATTGAAAACTGGAGCACGGTACCCAATACAATCAACGAAATGCTCTGTATGGGACATCAGGACATTGTCCGTGTCTTTCCTGTATGGCCCCGCGGTAAGGATGCCTCGTTCCATCAGATCCGGGTAGAAGGTGCCTTTTTGGTTTCCGGCGAACAGAAAGGCGGAGCAGTCACATCTTTGACCCTTGTCAGTGAGAAAGGCCGCGATTTAACTTTGCAGAATCCGTGGAAAGGTAAGAAAGTTGAGATTACAGACCCGGTTGCCGGTAAGAGAACCGTGGACGGTGATTTTATAAAAATGAAGACAGAGGCCGGTCAGACGTACCGGTTTGCCATGGGGAAATAAAGGTCTGCAATAATAATCCGCTTAATAAGCAGCTATTTTTTATAGTAATAGCTGCTTTTATATTTGTATGGTAACGCCACCATTTTACCAGTCCGTTACCTCGCTAATGCAAAATAATGTTAAATAGTTGTGCTCGAATCACGGAAACTATAACGGTATAGTATCCTTAATATAGATTCGGTAATAATGCAATGTATCATTTATAGAAAAAATACCACGAATGCACAAAATTGAGCAGTTATCAGACCAACAGTTAATGAAAGAGATTATGTCTGATAACTTTAAAGCTTTTACAGAGCTTTACAATAGATATAAACATACGCTCTTTCAGTTTGTCATCCGGCTTTCGCACGGCGATTATTCGATGGCAGAGGAAGTTGTGCAGGAGACATTTATCATTATCTGGGAGAACCGGAAGAAGATTGTGGTTGAATTTTCATTTCAGGGTTATCTGAAAAAGGTATCTCGTAACCTGTTCCTGAAAGAAACGGCAAAACGTATTCAGGAACAGTTGATGATCTCACAGATTGAGAATGTCAGGGAAGCCGAGAATTGTGTGGAGGATGAAGTCGAGTTGAACCTGTTGCTGGAGGAAGTGGAGCGTATCATCTCCATGTTGCCACCCGCCAGGCAAAAAGTCTATCGCTTGAAACACATCGAGCATCTTTCGCAAAAGGAGATAGCCAGCCTGTTGGATATTTCGGAAAACACGGTGGAGAGCCATCTGAAACAGTCGACAAAGTTCCTAAGCCAGATGCTGAGAGCGAACAGGGGTGACTTGCTGAATGGCATAGCTTTATTACTTTATCCTATTTTTTCATTCTTATTTTAAAGGAATAACTATGAGCAGACAGATTGAATTATTAGATAAATTCTACGATAATAAAGCTACTGAAAGTGAAAAACGTCAGTTAGCCGGGCTGTTGAATGACCCGGACAGGTGGACGGATGATTTTGATAAAATATGGGATCATTCCTTCGGTCATATGCCTGATTCGACAGACGAGCGGATTTTTAAGGCTATCACTGCAACGGCTAACCCAACAAAGATAAATATCAGAAAGTTTTTTATGCGTATGGCTACTTGCGCGGCTGTTTTCGGTGCCGTCGCCATATCGTTATTCTATTGGAACGAAAACCGCTTGTTAACCAAATATAACGATATGACCGTAGAAGTAGGTCACGGACAAAAGTCGGATATTTCCTTGCCGGACGGCACAATAGTCCATCTAAATACCGATTCCAAACTGCGTTACGGCAGTCATTTTAACGGGAAACAGCGTCAGGTCGAACTGACCGGCGAAGCCTATTTTGATGTAGCAAAAGATGCCCAATCTCCTTTCATCGTAAAAGCCGGCGATATCCAGGTACGTGCTTTAGGAACTTCATTTAATGTCCATGCTTATCCTGATGATGAAAATATCACGACTTATCTGGCAGAAGGTTCGGTTATAGTTTCATCGCCGGAACAGTCCCTTCATTTAAGTCCGGGGGAAGTGGCTGTCTATTCGTTGGCAGATACCCGGATGACAAAGAAACAAGAGGAGGATGACCGGTTGTTTATCGCCTGGATGAATAATGAAATGGTATTCAACGATGAGCCGATCCTGAATATTATCAAGCTGCTGGAACGTAATTATAATGTGAAGTTTGAGATTAAAAGCGATAAGCTGAATAGCATAACTTTCACCGGTACACTGAAAAATGCCAGCTTGCAATCAACGTTATATGCTTTGCAATTTACCTCTTCTGTCTCTTATAAGAAAAAAGAGGACGTGATAGAACTCTATAGTGATTAACCCTTTAAATATTATCGATATGACATAGAAAAAACACATGTACGCAAAAAGGGAAAGTGCTTGCAACACCTTCCCCTTCATTAGTCAATCAAGAGAGTTGAATATTCGCAAGTAGTCACTCTCTGGTAATTAACCATTTAATACTACACAAAAGTATGAATAAAAAATCAGAAACTATTTCTTCCTTTCCGGAAAAAGGAAATATTATGAAAAAGATAGGAGCTATATGTATAGCAGGCTTTCTATCCACTTCGGTTTTCGCACAGGTAACAGTCAACGTAAAGCAACAAACGATCAAGCAGGCGTTACGTACTATTGAGAAAGCCACAGATTACCGATTTTTTTACAGTAATCAACTTCCTGATTTGGATAAAACAGTATCCTTTGAAGTCAATAATCAGTCGATAGATGCAGCTATGAGCCGTCTGCTGAATGGGACTGGACTAATCTATGAGAAGAAAGATAACAATCAGATTTATCTTGCTGTAAAGAAAGCTGGTGCCAATCCCATAAGAGTCTCCGGAACCATCGTCGACGATAATAACGAACCGATTATCGGTGCCAATGTCTCGATAAAAGGGACTACAACCGGAACAATAACGGATGTGGACGGAAAGTTCAATCTCGAAGCCTCTCCGGGCATGACTTTGTTGATTTCATATATTGGATATGCAACCAAAGAAGTAACGGTAAGTAATCAGACGGTCTATAAGATAAAAATGCAGGAAGATACACAGGCACTGGATGAAGTGGTCGTAATTGGATATGGTACGCTAAACAAACAAGCGATAACCGGTTCTGTTACTAAAGCGAATATTGATACCTACCGGGATGTACCGACAAACAATATTATGGAAACGCTTAAAGGTTCGGTTCCCGGTCTGAATGTCGGAGGTGTGAATAAAGCCGGTAGTGTGGCAGGATTCAGTATACGTGGCCAGAATTCAACCCGGGACGGTGGTAATAATCCGTTGATCGTATTGGATGGAGCTATCTACGACGGTTCGTTGGCAGACATCCCCTCTGAAGATATCGAGAGTTTTACGGTTTTGAAAGATGCCAGCGCTGCGGCTGTTTATGGTAGCCGTTCGTCGAATGGGGTTATCCTGATTCAGACGAAGCGGGGTAGAAGCAAAACTTCTAAGCCGGAGTTCTCTGTGAATTTGTCGTATGGGATAAGCAATGAATTGAAACGTTTGAAAGTCTATGATGCGCAGGGGTATCTTAAAAAATTGTTAGACGTGCGTGAGGCTAACGGATTGGATGCCGATCCTGAGAAGATAGCTATTTATCTCCAACCGGAAGAAGCTGACAACTATAATGTCACTTCGGACCATCGTCCGACCTTTAGCGATCCTTATGAATTGTTCCGTCAGAATGCTTATAACTTAAAGGCTAATGTCAGCATATCAAACAGTTCGGATTTTGCCAATTATTATATTTCAGCGGCACTGACCGACCAGAAAGGTGTTGTCATGAACGACCGTTATAAAAACTTTTCCGGACGTGTCAATATCGACAGCAATTTGACAAGCTGGCTGAAAGTAGGAGTAAAAACAAATTATAGTATTCGCGATTATTCCGGCGACTCTCCTTCGATGACCAAAGCGGCACAATTCAGTCCGTATGCCTCTTTATATGATGATGAAGGACGTTACCTGCAATATCCGCAAACAACGACTTCTTTTGAAAGTCCTTTCTGGAGTATGAAGACCGATGATACGGAAAAATACAATATCCTGGGAGCTATACTGAATGCTAAGATAACTGTTCCCTGGGTAAAAGGATTGTCTTATGAAATGGTTTATTCGAATACGTTACGCTGGTCGGAGAAATACTATTTCTATGACGAATATACCACGGCCGGCCAGGGGAAAAACGGTAAAGGTGAACGGAAGCATGAGAACAACTACAACATGTTGCTGGATAACATGATAAAGTATAATAACACCTTTAATCAAAAACATAATGTCGATGCAACCTTCCTGTACTCGCGGGAACGTCGCACCTGGGAAAGTACAACTGCCTATGCTGAAAACTTCGATAATACGGTCCTGGGGGATAATAAACTGGAAGACGGTAAAACGCAGACGGTAAATACCGGTGCCGGTGAAAGTGGCGCGATAGCTTGGATGGCACGTGGTACTTATACTTTCGACGGGCGTTATTCAATTACGGGAACGGTTCGTCGTGACGGATGTTCAGCTTTCAGCATTAACCGGAAATGGGCGACATTCGCTTCCGGCGGTTTGAACTGGAACATTTCCAATGAGTCTTTTATGAAAGATGTTGAACCTATTAATAATCTGGCTCTGCGTGTTTCATACGGCTCAAACGGTAACCAGTCGATTGACCCTTACAGTACGCTGGCTAAAGTGGGTACTAATAAGTATATTTTTGCCGGAGACCCTTCTTATTCGATTACACAGGGTATCAGTTCGTTTGCCTTGAATGATTTAGGATGGGAAAAAACAACCGGATTTAATGCGGGAGTAGATTTCTCTCTGTTGAAGAACCGGCTTTCCGGTACTGTAGATGCCTATTTCACCAACACGACAGATTTGTTGTTTAGTTTATCGTTGCCGTCGGTTTCCGGTAAAACGTCTATGTTATCTAATTTAGGAAAGATCAGGAACAAAGGTGTGGAGATTGGATTACATTCGGTAAATATAGAATCGAAAGACTTCAGATGGACTTCTGATTTTGCTTTCTCCCTGAACCGGAATAAAGTGGTTACTATTTATGGCGAAGATAATGATGGTGACGGAAAAGAGGACGACCTGATCAGTTCCGGTTACTTTATCGGAAAAACATTAGGTACTATTTACAATTATAAAGTAAATGGCATGTGGCAACAGGAAGATGTGGACAATGGTACAATCATGGAAGGTATGCGTCCCGGTGACTACAAATTGGAAGATGTGGATGGTGATGGGAAAATCAGTTCTGACAAAGACCGTCAGTTCCTGGGTACTTCTAAAGAAAATTTCCGTTGGAGTCTGACGAATACGTTTGATTATAAAGGATTCTCCCTGATGATTTATATTAATTCCATTTGGGGTGGAAACGGTTACTTCCTGTCAGGCAACAATACGCCCTATTATGATGAATATATAAACAGCGGAGCCCATAACCGGACTGTTTTCGACTATTGGACACCACAGAATACGGGAGCGAAGTACCCCCGTCTGGACTATAATTCAAATGCACGATACAAGGGTACCAAATATATGGACCGCAGCTTTATTAAATTGCAGAAGGTTGCTTTAAGCTATGATTTGTCTCCTTACGTGAAACCGTTCGGATTTAATAACATGCGTTTGTCCCTGAGTGCAGACAACTTGTTCACATTCGCGCCTCATTGGGATGGATTGGACCCTGAGACGGATTCCGGATTGAAGATTTCGTCTTCTCCTTCTATCCGTACATATCAAATGACTTTATTGTTTAACTTCTAATCTGATTAAAAATGAAAGTAATAAGACAACTATTTATAGGATTGGTACTTGCCGGGTCCATGACTTCATGTTATGATTTGCTGACAGAGGTACCTAAGGACTTCTTAACACCGGAAAACTCATATACGGATAGAAAAGGTTTTGAGGCTGCCCTGGCGAATATCTATCTGAGCATACGAAATGATTTTTATGCTAATTCAGACCAATGGCAGAATTTTGACCTGATGGGGGTTGATGTTGATTTGAATAATCCGCGAACGTCGAACGATGTATATACGGAATATTTCTATTGGAATACCCTTAATGCGGATAATGGAATTGCAAAGAAATGGTGGCAGCGGTTATACGGATATATTTACAGTTGTAATGTGATTATCGACCGGGCTGAAAGTTCTCTGGTAAAATGGAATACCGAAGAAGAGAAGAATGCGATTGTCGGAGAAGCTAAATTCTTGCGTGCTTTTGCTTATCGCTTTTTGGGTAATATGTGGGGAAAGGCACCGATTGTGTTGGAAGAGACTACGTCTCCCCAATTCAATTATCAAAGTGCTACCCAGGAGGAAATTTATAAGCAATGTAAGGAAGATTTATTGTTTGCAGTTCAATGGATGCCGGAAATAGATAATCAAAAAGGAGGGAGAGCCTCCAATGTTGCAGCCCGCCATTTGTTATCGGAGATTCTGATTTGCCTGAAAGATTATAACGGAGCGGTGGAACAGGCCACAGCTGTTATAAACAATCCGTCTATGTCTTTGATGACGGAGAGATTCGGCAAACTGAAAGATTTTACATTTGAAGGTTATGACTATCAGGGTGAAAAAGAACCTTGGGGAGATGTCTACTGGGATCTATTCAGGGAGAATAATTTCAACCGTATCGATGGAAATAAGGAATGTATCTGGAATGTACAGTTTGATGTTGAACTGCAAGGGGGGGGCAATACAGGTGTTTCTGGCGGTAATTTCGGATTGGAACGTTGGTTTGGTGCCGCGTGGTGGTCGCAAAAAGATTTGGACGGCACACCCAATTGGTTGAAGGATATTTTGGGAGGACGACCGGTCGGTGCTGTTTCTCCTACGAAATATGCAGCCGAGCAAATCTGGCAATACAAAGATAGCTGGAACAAGGATATCCGTAATTCAAAATACAATATGAAGCGGGAATATTACTGGACGAATCCTAACGGCCGTTTTTACGGTCAGCTTATGACTGAAGAGACTCTGGGAGATAAAGCCACATCTTTCCAGGTTACCGATCCTACTTATATGAAGATAATTGCTGCCCAGCATCACGGACAGTTCAAAGATGCCACGAGTGGAGAAACCCATGACAATGGCCGTATTTATAAAGACTGGTATATTATGCGTCTGGCAGAAACCTATTTATTGCGTGCCGAAGCAAACTTGCTGGCCGGAAAAGCAGATGCTGCTGCCGCAGATATAAATGCGGTACGTAATAGAGCAAACGCAACTCCGGTAACAGCTTCCGATGTAAATATTGATCTGATTCTGGACGAACGTGCCCGCGAACTTTATCTGGAAGATTTCCGTCTGAATACCTTGATGCGAATGAATAAGCTGGTCGAATACCTGATGAAATATAACCCGAAGGTTATCCAGGCCGGGTATAAATTAGATGATCATCTGAATAAATTACCTGTCCCAAATTCTGAAATAGAAGCAAACAAGGAAGGTGGTCTGGTTCAGAATGACGGATATTAAAATTTATTCGTTCCTTTGTAATACATATTGAAAGAGGGTGTTGTGACAGCGTCCATTGCTTGTACAACACCCTTTTAATTAGGCAGATGTTGGTAGTATGAAAAGAAATATCATGAAAAGAGTAAATTTATTATTGTGTGCCTTATTACAACCCTTATGGATTTGTGCACAAACGATGTTGCCATTGACAAGCCCTTCGGAAACATTGAAGGCGGATATCCTGGTGAATGAAAAGTCTGTACGGATTGCATTGTCCGACAAGGGGGAGAAAGTCATGGAAGCGAAAACATTACAGCTGGAGCTGAAAGAAAACATGTTAGCCGGAAACTGGCAGGTAACCGGTCAGGCGAGAACTTCGGTCGACCAGACCTGGCAACCGGTTTACGGGGAACGTTCGCTGGTGACAAACCGGTATAACGAACTGGAACTTTTATTGCGCTCCGATCAGAACCAAAAAGAAATGACCCTGTTCGTTCGCTTGTATGATGAAGGGTTGGCTTTCCGTTATGCCTTCGATAAGCTTGATTTCTGGAATTGTACGCTGACTGCCGAAAAAACGCAGTTCCTCTTCAGCCGCGATTGCGATACCTGGGTGACCGGTATGGCACAAGGCGCTTATTCTAAAACGAAACTGAGTGCGCTGAAAGGTGTAGGAGACCGTCCGCAGGTGATACAGGTAAACGGCCGAAAGTTCGTGGCAATCGGCGAAGCTGCCTTGGTGGATTATTCCCGCATGAAGCTGGGCAAGAGTAACGAGGGGATAGGTGTACAGTCTGTCTTGTCCGGTCATGTGAATCTCGATTTAGCCGGTTACCAGTCTCCCTGGCGTTATGTGATGGTTGCCGACCATCCCGGACAGTTGGTGCAGAACAATGATTTGGTGTTGAATCTGAACGAACCGAACCAGATTCAGAATACCAGCTGGATTAAACCGGGAGAAGTGCTCCGTGAGGTGACTTTAACCACTGCCGGCTCTTTTGCCGCCATCGACTTTGCCGCTGAAAACAATATTGCTTATGTCGAGTTCGATGCCGGCTGGTACGGTGCAGAAGAAGATACGCTTTCGGATGCCACAACCGTTACCGTCGACCCGGCGCGTTCCAAAGGACCGCTCGATTTGCCGAAAGTGATTGAATATGCCAACGCTAAAAACGTAGGGATCCTGGTCTATGTAAACAAAAAAGCCTTGCATAAACAGTTGGATGAAATCCTTCCTCTGTATAAAAAATGGGGAATCAAAGGTATCAAATTCGGTTTTGTGAATGTCGGCGACCAATATTCGACAGCCTGGCTGCATCAGGCAATCCGTAAAGCGGCCAAATATGAACTCATGGTCGATGTTCATGACGAATACCGTCCGACCGGTTATTCCCGTACCTACCCGAACCTGATTACGCAGGAAGGTATCCGCGGAGATGAGGAAAGTCCGAACTTGAATCAGGCGATCTATACGTTATACAACCGTATGATTTGCGGGGCAGGCGATTACACGAACTGTTTCTTTGCCGAACGTGTGACGGAAAAGATGGGCGGACGTGCGGCTCAATTGGCTAAACGTATTGCCATTTATAGCCCGTGGCAGTTTATCTTCTGGTATGACCGTCCTTACAACGCTCCGTCCCGTGCCGGTGGTGCCGGTTCTGCCGAATCGGTGATTAAGACGGATGCTATAACCGACTTTTATTGTTCGATTCCTGTTGTATGGGATGATACCCGATTCTATGAAGGCGATATGGATTCGTATGCGGTAGTTGCCCGCCGTTCGGCATCCGACTGGTATGTCAGCATCCTGAATGCCGGCGATAAACGGCAGGTCGTATTGCCGCTTGATATGTTGAAAGACCAATCCCGATATAAAGCGACCTTATATTATCAGGCACCGGGTAAAAAGAAAGCGGTTGTCAGCGTAAAGGAAATCAAACTACAGGGACAGGAAAACCTGACGTTGGATGTGGAAGGTAACAGCGGTTGCGTATTGTACCTTACTCCGTGTAAAAAATAAACAGGAGATAAAAAGATGAGGTTACGTATCATCATTTGCCATATATTGCTTCTCTGTATGCCGGGAGTCTTGTCGGCACAGAAAGAATATGTGGGTAAAACAGATAAATTATCAGTGCATCCCCGTATTTTATTGCCTAAGGGAGAAGAGAAAGAACTGAAGAAACAGATTAGAAAAGATGCTATATGGACGGATGTCCATATGGCTCTTTTGGAAGAAGCTGATTCTATCATACAGCAGCCCTTGAATGAATGTGTTATTATCGGTTGGCGTTTACTGGATGTTTCAAGAGACAACCTCAGGCGGATATTTATCTTGAGTTATGCATACCGGATGACTGGCAATGTAAGGTTTGCTAAACGTGCAGAAGCCGAAATGTTACAAGCTGCTTCCTTTCCGGACTGGAATCCACAGCATTTTCTGGATGTCGGTGAAATGACAATGGCGTTGGCTATCGGTTACGACTGGCTTTATGACCGGTTAGCGGAAAAGTCGAAAGAAATAATAGCAACAGCCATTATCGAAAAGGGGTTGAAACCTTCGTTCAATACTAAATATAATTGGTTTGTCAATGCGGTTAATAATTGGAATCAGGTCTGTCATGCTGGTGTCTCTTATGGTGCGTTGGCTATATGGGAGAAAGAACCGGAGTTGGCGCGAAAAGTAGTCAATCGTGCAGTGGAGAAAATCAGGAATCCGATGAAGCATTATGCTCCGAACGGAGCTTATCCGGAAGGAATTGTTTACTGGGATTATGGCACATCTTTCAATGCTTTATTTATTAGTGCAATAGAAAAGATATTCGGCACAGATTACGGGTTGAGTGAATTACCCGGATTTTTGGAATCCGGTGAATATTGTCTGCAAATGGTTACTCCTTGTTTAAGAAATTTCTCTTATTCTGATAATGGGGAGAAAGCCTTCCTGATGCCGGCTGTCTATTGGTTTTACGACAAGACAAAAGATAAAACGCTTTTATACAATCAATCTCGGTTGTATCCGGATAACGGACGACGGCAGATACAAAAAAATCGATTGGCCCCGGCTATGTTGATATGGGGAGCATCGGCCTCTTTGGCAGAGCCTCGGAAACCGGAAAAGTTGTTTTGGCAGGCACAAGGAGATAATCCTGTTTGTGTGATGCGTTCTTCCTGGAATGAATCGTCGGCTGCTTTTGTAGGAGTAAAGTTAGGTTCACCTTCCATTAACCACGGTCATATGGATGTCGGTAGCTTTGTTTTTGAGGCTAATGGCATCCCTTGGGCAATCGATTTGGGGTTTGATGATTATGACCGTATTGAAAAAAGTGGAATCCAGTTGTGGAGTAATGCACAGGATGCACAACGCTGGGATGTGTTCCGTTATAATAATTTTGCACATAGCACATTGACATTCAATCATAAGAAGCAACGTGTCGATGGTGCGGCTCATATTACCTCCTATTCGGATACGATAGATAGTATGTGGGTAGCATCTGATCTCACCCCGGTATATAGGGACCAGGTGAAAAGTGTAAAAAGGTCTGTATCGTTGGTCGATAGGCAATATGTTGTGATAGAAGACTCGATAGAGACAGGCAATCGATTTACCAAGTTGACCTGGACTATGGTTACTCCGGCTTCGGCAAAGGTTATTTCCGATCATGTTATGTTGCTCGAGAAAGAAGGGAAGAAGCTATATCTGAAAGTGGAAGGCCCGGAAGAGATTAAATGGAATATCTCACAGGCTCAGTCTGATTATAGTTATGATTCTCCCAATCCGGGTATTTCGCTTATTGGATTTGATACGGATTTGAAGTTAGCAGCGAAACAGCAGGTCCGGGTATATTTATTGCCTGATGAGAAAGACTGTTTAAAATAATATATAGTAACATTTTATCTTGATATAAGATATGAATTACGAAAAACATAAACTTGTCCACCTTTGTGTTGCCCTCTTGTTCTTTGCAACCTTTGCAGAAGCAAAGCAGATCCTTATCGTTTCCCCGAAAGGGAATGATAAAGGCCGGGGGAGTTTATATTCTCCCTTTGCTACGGTAGAACGTGCCTTGTCGGAAGCCGCCCGGTATGCCGGCGATTCGGTCGAAATTCGTATCCGGGAGGGCATGTATCCTCTCGGCCGGACGATTGATGTAAAAGGGTATTCCAACCTGCTGATAGCTCCTTATCAAGGGGAAAAGGTCTCTTTTACCGGCAGTATAAAATTGCAGCCGAAACATCTGCGCCCCGTATCGGAACCGGAGGTGTCCGGTCGTTTGCAGCCCGAAGTGAGGAAGCAGGTACGGGAGATAAACTTGCAGGAGCTGGGATATACGCTGACCGGGCTGACTCCAAAAGGCTTTGGCCGTCCGGCTTTGCCGTCGTGGAGCGAACTGTTTATTAACGGTCAGCCGCAACATATCGCGCGATGGCCCAACGACAGCACGGTACTGATAGGAAAGGTACATTGTACCGGCGATATACCACGTGAACAGAAATATGGTTTGGGAGACCCCGTGTTCGAGTATGCCGAGCAACGTCCGTCGGAATGGAAGTCGGTGGAAGATGCCTGGATTGCAGGCTATTTTGCTTACGGATATGCCGATGATCTGTTACCGGTAAAAGCTATAGACCCGGAACGGAAAACAGTAACGGCTGCCCAAGCCACTTTATACGGTTTTAAGACCGATGCTCCTTTCCGCCGTTGGTATGCCTTGAATTTGGTGGAGGAAATCGACCTTCCGGGTGAATATGTGATAGACCGGAAAAGAGGGAAAATCTATTTGCTTCCGCCGGATGAGCCTGTCCGGGAGATCCAGGTTAGTCTGTTAGGGACTCCGTTGTTTGCCTTCGAGGGGTGCAGGAATGTAACTTTGCAGGGAGTGACACTCGAGTATTCGCGTGGAATGGGTGTCTACATCGAACAGTCGGAATATACGAAAGTGGATAGCTGTGTAATTCGTAACCTGGGGTATGTCGGTGTCAGTATCGGTCGGGGAGATATGCCGGCTGATGACTTGTCTGAACCCCGGCATAGCGCAGACTTGTCGAATCCCGAAGGTGTGCCGGCTGTTATCGGTAATTTAAGCTCACGTCTTTATGACGACCGGCTGTTTGACCGGAAAGCCGGTCGTCATAACGGGGTAAGTAATTGCCTGCTTTATCAGTTGGGTTCCGGAGGTGTCAGTGTGGGTGGAGGCCAGCGTGCGACGCTTACCCCGGCATTCAATTACGTGGAGAACTGCCGTATTTACAACTTTAACCGCATAGAACGCTCCTACCGGGCGGGTGTTTCGTTGGACGGTGTTGGAAACAAAGCCTCCCATTGCGAAATTTACGATGCCCCCAGCATGGCTATCCTGCTTAACGGAAACGACCACATAATCGAATATTGCGATATCCATCATGTCTGCCAGGAAGTAGACGACCAGGGAGCGATTTATTACGGGCGCGACCCTTCCGAACGCGGTATGCTTGTCCGCTATTGTTATTTGCATCACATGAAATCCGAACATAGGGTTTCTGCTACGTATCACGATGACGGAGCCTGTGGCATGGAGGTATTCGGCTGCCTGTATTATAAGGCGGGAACCATACCGGTCCTGATTGGTGGAGGACACGATAATATCTATAAAAACAACATATTTGTAGATGTCCCCCAAGCCTTTCATATCGACAACCGGATGGAGGGATGGAGCAAAGCGACAATGGATAAAGGAGGAATTTTCGAGCAACGCCTGAACACGGTTCATTACGACCAACCTCCTTATGTGACTGCCTATCCTTTACTGGCCGGTTATTGGGAAAATAATCCCCGTATACCGCGTGGCAACCTAATCAGTAGTAATTTGTTTTTCCAGGTGAAACGCATTTTAAATGGCCAGCCGGCCTGGGCCGAATGGTCGAACAATTACATTACAAACCTGAATCCAGGCTTTAAAGACCCGGATGACCCCATAAAAGGATTTTTACCGGATGCGGCGGTATATAAATATATTTATGATTTCAGCCCGCTTCCTTTTGAAGAGATGGGATGTAGTTTGCCGGAAGACTGGTCTCAACGCTCTTACCAGGCCGGACCTGTCGACATGGAGGTTGTGCAGCGTGGAGATTCGGAGTTTCCTGTCGGTTTTTCGGCATTTTCGTTGGAGGGCCATTTTGTCTGGTGCGGTTCGGCTATCCGGGCGGAAGAGGATGGAAGATACTATCTGTTTTATTCTGCCATGGAGTCGGGAACCGGACATCCGCCTTTTGTCGATGCCTGGCTGTTAGGGTCGAAGATAGGGGTCGCTGTTTCCGATTCTCCTTATGGGGGATACAAAAATATTGGTTTTGTCTATAATAAGGACGGCTATACTCCGGACCGGAGTTCGTGGGATGCCCAGACCGTTTCGAATACACATATCAAGCGCTTTAACGGGAAATATTACCTGTATTACTGCGGTTCGGTAGACCCCGGAGAGAATGCCCGTATAAAAGGAACGCTGAGTAAAAGGGACCGTATCCAGCAAAACCAGAAATTGGGAGTGCTGTGTTTTAACTCCATAAAAGAATTGCTGGAGGGTAAATATACCTGTAACGAACAACCGTTGCTTATTCCCCGTTCGCGGGTAAAACCGAATAATGTGTTGGAACCGTCGCCGGAAGGAACAGCGGTGAAACCGGATAACCTTATCATGGTGAATCCGGCTGTCGTTTATTGTCCGGCAAACCGGAAATATTTCCTTTATTTTAAAGGGAATGTCTATGACCCCGGTTGGCGTGGTGTGCATGGTGTGGCCATCTCCGACGAACCCGCCGGCCCTTTCCGGGTATTGGACGATAATGTCTTTGAATTTGAAACAGGTACGGATCAGAAATTGAATGCCGAAGACCCGTATGTCTGGTATCACCGCAAAGACCGATGTTTCTATGCTGTCTTCAAAGATTTTACTGGAGGATTTACCCAAGGTAAGCCCGGTCTGGCTATCATGTATTCAAAAGACGGCCTTCATTGGGAATTGCCCGAGCACTCTTTATTTATGAACAAGGAGATTCTCCTGAAGAATGGCGAACATGTCGATGTGGACCGTCTCGAACGTCCCCAATTGTTTTTAGATGAAAACGATGACCCTATAGTCCTTTATTCCGCCTGTTCCATCACCCCGTTGAATCAGAAGAAAGATGGTAGTTCGTTTAATATACAGATTCCGGTTTTATGTTCTTCGGGCAATCCGGTAACCCGTTTCCCTCGATAAAATCGTGGTTTTTAATAAAACAGGACTATAGTGCCGGATAAGGCAGCACTATAGTCCTACTTGTATCAGCACTACTGTGTTACAACTGATTAGACCATATTGTCGCCTCTCAAATCCGCCTTGTCGCATTTGTCAACAAATTGTCAACAAAAATCCGGACAAGTTGTGTAATTGCCTTGTACCTTTATTCGGTAAGGGCTCCGGAAGAAAAAGGCTATAATAAATTAGTCGAATGGAAAAGCAAATTACACATCTTTGTGGCGGGTACTATCGCTCGTTCAAGCAGTTTAAAATACATGTAGAAATGATGGATAATAATATGACTTTTTTGCAGGAATGCGCGCGTTTCCTGCTGGAAACGCATGAGGAAAAGAACGAGTTGAAGCAACGTTTCACGAACCTTTTCTTTGAAACCTATGGACAACAGATCGCCGGAGACTGCGGCTGTTCACACCTGGTTTTCGATCATCAACTGATCCCGGTAAGACAACCGGAATTTTTAATCGACCTGATGCACGCTACCCTGGATTTAGGGGTAATAGATTGTTCTTCAGATCATTTAGGCCGAAATCTTAATGCCGTTTTCAAAACGAAATTCTCCTTGTCGACCTTCCAGAGAAAGTTGCGCGCCAATACCCTCAGGGAAAGTATACTGTATAAAAAAATCAAATCATACAAGGACAAATAACCGGTCTGTACATAAAATAATCAACAGTAAACAGTAAGTTAAAAACGGCCGTTTTTCTTTCGGATACCTTCTTTTTTACGGTCTTAGCTGCAATATAATTATACTCTTTTGCCTTTTCCCGTTTACTACCTTTGCCTCTGTGATCTTTTAAACGATGAAAGAGGAAACCTTTATAAGAGTCTTTATATAAGATATTCTTTATATATTAATAAGAGTGTCCCGCCGACTGTCCCACGACTGTCCCAAAGGTTTCGTCTGTGTAGGGTTGAGTGTTTGAAAATGAGATATTTATGCAACTGTGATGCTGTCCCGTCCCTGTCCAGGTGACTGTCCCAGACTGTAACATGATTGTTTAACTTAAATCGCAAGAGATGAAAGGTGAAGATTATCAGAGTGTTAACTCTGGAAAAAGAAAGAAAGGTTTTTTGTGCGTTCCCAATTATTGGCTGGACGACTTTTACTCCGATGAACCGGAGCGGCGTAACAAGGCACGTATTTACCTCTGTTTGCTGAAACATGTTTATTTCGCGGACGGCGAGATCGTAGTCAACGGGCAGCGGATGCCTTGCCGTAAAGGGGAGTGGGTGACCACCTACCGGCAGCTGGAACAGAAGACCGGGGTGGCGCGGACAACGATCAGCCGCTTGATCAAGCTGCTGGCAGAAGAGGGGAACATCCGTATACGCTACGACGGCCATTTTACCTTCGTGCAATTTCCTCCGGAAGGAGTTCCGAAAGATGTTCCCGCTTCCGACGGAAAAGAGTCGCCTCCCGCCAAGCCGGCGAAGCCTCGTACTCCGCCTGCCGGCCGACCGAATTATAACAGATTTAAAGATAAAGAATCATGAAAAACGAACAACCGAAAAACGCCGGACAGCCAAAGACAGTCAGTGTCGCAGCCGGCAATTACATGAGTACAGACAATGGGATGCCTTCGTCCGAAGAGATGGAACAGGCCGTCGTATTGGCCATCCTGACGCAGAGCACTGCCATTTGCGAAGTGGGCAACCGTCTGCGTCCGGAGATGTTTACCAATCCTGCTTATTGCCTGGTTTACCGGGCGATGCTGGCGCTTTACCAGCATGAGGCGGATATCGATATGCTGAGTGTGGAACGGGAGATGAGACGGATCGACCCGGAGCATGCCACGCAACTGAACGGGCTGGCTTTTATTGCCGATGGCATGTTGAAGGTGCGCAATGCCCGTTTCATCAAGACGTATGCCGCCTGGGTGATCCGTTGCTGGGTGTTGCGACAGGCCATTGCCGGGATGACTGCGCGTATGGTCGAAGCGCGTGAACCGGGTGTCGACGTGATGGCATGGCTCAATGCTTCGCGTAAGGACCTGGAGAAGCTGGAAGAGGAATTTGCCGTACATAGCACCACCCGCACGGCGGCCGAAGTGGGCGACCGGGTGCTGGCGGAGATTTATGACGAGCAGGAGCGGCGCCGTGCAGGCGAGCAATTGCAAATCACTACCGGTATCGATGAGTTCGATCATTATCTGGGCGGACTTTATCGCGGCGAACTGCTCGTGCTCGCCGGGCGTCCGTCGATGGGAAAGACGGCGCTGGCCCTTCACATGGCGTTGGCGGCGGCCCAACAGGGAAAGAAGGTTTGTTTCTTCAGCCTGGAGATGACCGAACGCCAGCTGATCAGTCGCCTGTTGTGTACGTTGAGCGGCGTGGAACCGGACAAGCTGCGTTTTAAACTGATGGATGCCGATGACCAGCAGCGGCTGGATAAGGCGGCAGCCGAACTGCGCAAGTTGCCTCTTTTCCTCAATTATTGCAGCGGTTGCGGGTTGGCGGAGATACGGGCGCGATGCATGGTGCTGAACCGCAAGCACAAGCTGGATCTGATGATTGTGGATTATCTGAACCTGGTCAACGTCAGTGCCGACCGGGGAGAGGTGAAGGACACGATGGACCTGGCCCTGGGCGAGGTGGCGGGCGGATTGAAGACGTTGTCGATGGAACAGAACGTCGCCTGCCTGGTCCTGGCACAGTTGAACCGTAACTGTGAAACGCGTACCGACCATATCCCGATGATGAGCGACCTGCGCAACTCGGGTGAGATCGAACAGATCGCCGACAGTATTGCAATGGTTTACCGTCCGGAACAGTATGGCGAACTGAGTGACCCTGTTACCCGTGAATCATTCTATCATGTGGGCCGCTTTTTCGTCATCAAGAACCGTAACGGCGGCACCGGCGAAGTGCGTTTCCGTTACAACGACAGCCTGACACAGATTTATCCGTATAAAAAATAAGATCATGAATATGCAACAACTGAAAGCCGCCAATCCGATAGAACGGGTGGCGGCACGCTACGGCACCTTACTGCGTTCCGGAGCCAATTACAAGATGCTTTGTCCTTTCCACGACGACCATCATCCTTCGCTCGGCATCCATGTGGGCGGACAGTATTTTAAATGCCATGCCTGCGGGGCGGGAGGCGATGTGGTCGGGTTGGTGATGGGGCTGGAGCGTTGCTCCTTTGCCGAGGCGGTGAAACGCCTAGGTGGGGATAGCCGTGGCGAAGCGGTCCAGGCAACCCATAACGTACAGGAGCGTACAAAGCAAGCTGTGCCTGAGCCGACCTCGGAAGCGACCCCGGAACAGGTGCTTGCCCGGAAACAGGGGATGGAGGCGAATGTCCGTTTTTTATCCTCCCTGGTCCCCTGTGCTTCGGGTCATACGGAATTGTCGGCTACCTGGCTCGACTTCGGTGTGGCGCAGGCAACGGCGTTTGTCCCCGATGACTATCGTTACCTGCGTAACCGTATCGTTTTTCCCATCTATAATGCGGCTGGCGGGTTGACCGGTTTCGGCGGTCGGCGTCCGATGGCGGCTTCGGAGGAGGAGCCTAAATACGTGAATAGTCCGAACAGCCTTTGGTTTGACAAGAGCCGGATGTTGTACGGTATCCACCGGGCGGCGGAGGCGATCCGCCGGGAAGGGTTTGCCTACCTGACCGAAGGGTATAAGGATACGCTGGCGATGCATGCGGCAGGGTTGACGAATACGGTGGCCTTGGGTGGTACGGCTTTTACGGAAGGACAGGCGAAGGTGTTGCGTGGTTTTTGTGGACGGGCGGTCCTTTTGCTGGATAATGATCCGGCCGGGCGGTCGGCGACGGAGCGTTTGTTGGCGCAACCTCCCGGCGGCTTATCCCTGGACAGCCTGCTGTTGCCTACGGCGAAGGATGCCGACGAGTTGTTCCGCCGGCTGGGGCGTGATGGCTTTAACCGGTACATGCGATTGCTTACGGAAGAGGTGGGGAAAGGGGAGAAACGTCTGCTGGCTTTCTGCCTGAAATATCCCGAAGTCGCCTCGCATATGGAACGGATGCTGGAGGAGGACGATCTGCCGTTTATCTCGGAGCCGTATCGGAATTTATTGCATTTCACGGCGCAGGGTGTGGCTGTTTCCGACCTGTCGGTCCCCGAATCCCTGTTGGCGGAAATCCTTTCCGTTCTTCTTCCGGAGCTACCGCTTCCGGCCGGAGTACCGGCATCCCTGTTGAGTGAAGAGGAAGGTACGGTCTGCCATGAACTGGCCGGACATTTCCGCCTGGAATATTACGAAGAACGTATCCTGAGCGAAACCGCCTGCCTGAACGGACAGCTTCGGGCGGCAACGCCTGCCGACGGCTTCCGTCCCGCCTTGCTGGCAGACCTTTCCCGCCATATATCCCTGCTGGTCCGCCTGGGGGAAGACCTCCAGCGAACGCCGGTGGTGGAGAGGAGGTGGTTGCAGTGAATGTTACCGGATGCTTCGCTTGACGCTCACCAGATGAGGCCTTTCATAGAACGCTTTGCGTTCTCCTGGGATTGCCGATACCGATTATCTCGCAAATACGACAAATAAGTAGAAATACCGACAAACAAGTACAACCACCGACAGTCACCGACAATGGCGGACTGCGCCTTTCCGCCGGGGCGTATCTTTACGATGTAATATTACAAGAGAGAGTAAAACAGATTCAGTAACTTTTTAAATCGTAAAATTATGTCAGTAAAGTATCGATTGGTATTGCGGAAGGATATGACCAAAGGGGCGGCAGCCGATGCAAAGTTGTTTTATGCAGCGAGCAGTTCGAATGGAATGTGTGACCTGGCTAGTTTGTGTGAAATCATTGCCGACCGTTCGGCGGCTACCGCCGGAGATGTGAAGCTGGTGCTCGACGGACTTCTGTTTGTAGTAAAGCAGAAGTTACAGGACGGGCAGACGATCCAGCTGGGTGACCTGGGTTATTTCCAGGCTGTGCTGGGAAGTAAGGGGTCGCCTACGAAAAAGGAGTTTACCACAGATTTGGTGAGGCGGCCGCGTGTCGTCTTCCGTCCGGGCAAGACCCTGTTGGAGCTGGCCAAGAAGTTGAAGGTGGAGCGTATGGTGCTCGATAAGAACGAACCGGATTCGGGGAGTGGCAGCGGTGGCGGAGATCGCCCGGAAATAGAATAGGCACCGTAGCCGGGATGCGGTCTGTCAGCATCCCGGTGGTCCCAGGTGGCGGAAGATACAGGCTGCCTGTTTAGGCGTCAGTAGCTTACGTCCGGGTTTCCAGCCATTGGCAGCCAGTTGGGACAATAGTTCCTGGCTGACCCCTATCCAGCGGGCGAGTTGCCTGGAGGCACTTTCGGGTTTGACATGCGGGAAATAGAGGATAGCCAGTTCCTGGTAACCCCATGACCGTTCTTTCCCGTAATCGGATTCGGTAGTCTGTTCTTCTGTATTCATAATATACTTTTCTTGAATGATTTACTGTTTCAAATATAGTGAATTATTCTTTGAATGTCAAGCTTTGTGTGATGTTTTATCCGGCTAAATTGAGTTTTTTATGACAAAATATGAGTTTGTAAAACGTTTCCTTCCGGAAGCCGAAGCTGCGGAGAAACGGTTCCATCTGAATCCGGTCGTTATGCTGGCACAGGCTGCCATCGAGTCGGGGTGGAATGAAAGTAACCTGGCGAAATTACATCGTAACCTGTTCGGTATTACCGGATATGGCCCGTCCAACGAGTTCTGGCACGGTTGCCGGGTGGAATTGGTCCCGCGCGGATTGCCTTTCCGCAAGTATTCCGATACGCAGAGTAGCTTTCTGGATTATGCCCGGCTGATCGTTACGGCTTATCCGGCCGCTGCCGCAGTCAGTTATTATCCTTCTGCTTTTGCGCATGAAATTGCGTACAGCAAATATATCAGCGAAGTAAACGGTGATAACCGGACCGCTTACTGTCATTTGCTCGACCGTCTGTCGGTTGCGATCGGCAAGCTGATCAAAGCACCGGTGTGTTGATTATCTTCTACCAGTAAATTTTTATCGTATGAAAACACTTCGTATTGTTTGTAATTTCCTTTTATCCTTGGTGCAGGCCCTGTTTCCCCGTGGCCTGAAAGGGAGGCACAGCTGCCCAGGCGATCCCGTGGCTGGCGCTGATAGCACTGTTGTCGCTTCTTCTGAAGCAGACGGAGGTGGCGCTGGCAGCCATCGGCGCGATCTTGTCGATCATCCGTCCGGGGAGTCCGCCGGGGACCCATCCGCCACAGAATCCGCATTAGAGGAACCTCCTCCGGCAACCACGGCCGGTAATTTGATGGGGTGGCTGTTGATCGGGGCAGTGGCGGTGAAACTGTTCTGTTGAAAGGAATGTATATTTACAACCTGAAATTCTGCCTCCTGAACTCCATCGGCGAAAGCCCCATCACATTGGAGAATGTGCGGGAGAAATATTGAGATTCTTTAAAACCGAGCTTGTGAGCGATCTGATTCACCTTCATATCAGTCTGGATCAGTAACTTGCAGGCTTTGTTTATTTTCAGGCGTGTGAAATAATCCATAGGGGAGTGGCCTGTCTCCTTAACGAATTTGCGGTAGAAATATGATTCCGAATATCCGCAGAAATTAGCGAAATCGGCCAGCTTGAGGTTACTCTCGATATTATCGTTCATAAAATGTACGACGCGGTTCATCACATTTTCAGAATACTCTTTGGGACGGAAGTTATTCCGGTAGACATCGATGAACAGGAAAGAACCCAGGAAATGGACAAAACACAGATTGGCGTAATGCATATGATCCATAGAGGTACTTTCGTTCAGTGTAAAGAAAATCTCCTCAAACAGGTCGAGCCGTTCTTCAATACGTGACTGGGCAGAAGGAGAGACCGTCGTCGGCTTATCGAAACGGCTGGAGAAAAGAGGGGCTTTGCTTCCCCGGAAATGAATCCAGTAGATCGTCCAGGGACTGGTCTCATCGGCTCCGTAAGCATGCGGGATATTCCGGGGCAGGATAATGAATTGGTTAGCCTCCAGATTTTGCCGTTTCCCGTACAACTCTATCCAGCCGCATCCTTCCTTACAATAGATGAAAAGAAACTCATCGCATCCGGTTGGCCGGTTGATATAATGATGGGAAGCCCTTGAGAAGTATCCCATCGAATAAAGATACAAGTCACCTGTCAGTGGACTATCTTCCATCAGATTGATCATCGGGATAGGAAGATATATGAAACGTTCGCCGGAAAATCCTAGTTCTACTTTTGCCATTTTTCATGTATTTCGCTATTCACAGCATAAAATAAGCAATAATAATCCACAAATAAGACAAGATTTTGCTATTTTTTATAGGTTGATAGGACTTTATATTTGTAACTTACTTAAAGTGTGGCTTACAATAAGGGGAAGATCGTATTAGGCAACACTAAAGTAAATCCGGTCAGAGAGGGGATATGGGATAAGAGTGATACAATGTTTTTATGCTAAGAACGTGGAGCAAGAAAGATTTTGTTTATCTTTATCATTTATTAGTGTATTATTATGAAGGAGAGCACCGAGATACAGACGTTTAACCATCTGTTTACTAACTACAAAGGGCGATTCACACACTTTGCGAGGACGTATGTGGATGATGAAATGACGGCGGAAGATATTGCTGTCGAGAGTTTGATGTATTACTGGGAAAACAGGAAGACATTGGATGATCATTCGAATATCCTGGCTTATATCCTGACAGTAGTTAAACACAAATGTCTGGATCATTTGCGCAGGATGCGTACCCGGGAGGATTTTGTAGAATACCTGCAGGAATATGAAACCCGCAGGCTGAATTTACGTATTGCTACCCTGGAAGCCTGCAATCCGGAAAGGATATTTTCCGACGAACTCCAGAGTCTTGTCGACAAGGCGCTGGCTTCACTTCCCGAACAGACACGCGATGTTTTTATCAGAAGCCGTTACAATAATCAAAGCCATAAAGAAATTGCCGAAGCGTTGGGTATCTCTACAAAAACAGTCGAGTTTCATATCACCAAGGCTTTGAAAGTACTGCGTGTCGCCTTGAAAGATTACCTGCCCGTATTTTTGTATTTACTGATGAAATAAAAGACTGATCAGGTTTATTTGAAGTATTCTGCAAAATAAATCACTTTTCCACTAGGGATATCTTCCAGCTAAACGCTTAATATATAGAAAGGCGAAAAAATGGAGAAAAAAATATTATATAGATATTTTGAAGGTATAGCTTCCCGTGAAGAAGAGGAGGCTGTTTATCGCTGGTTGGGTACTACTCCTGCCAATGAGAAGGAATTGCTCAGGGAACGTGAGTTCTTTGATGCAATGATTCTGGCAGGAAGTGCTGAAGACGTTAAAGGAAAGGAGGAAGGGGAACAGAAACAGAAACGTTCCGGATTCCGGATACATTCTTTCGTGCGTGAAATGTTGAAGGTTGCGGCTGTGGTAGCCATAACGGTTGCTTGCGGGCTGTATTTCTATGTCTCAGAAAAGAAAGAACTGCAGGCTGCTATGAATACGATAACTGTTCCGGCGGGACAACGGGTGAATTTGACATTATCGGATGGAACGACAGTTTGGTTGAATGCCCGTTCGGAGATGGTTTATCCAGCTGTTTTCTCCGGAGCGAAACGTGAAGTGAAGTTGGATGGAGAAGGTTACTTTGAAGTGAAGCATGACAAGACATCTCCTTTCGTGGTCCATACCCGGAAATGTGATATAGAAGTATTAGGGACAAAGTTCAATGTGGAGGCCTATTCGGATACGGAGGAATTTTCAACATCCTTGATGGAAGGTTCCGTAAAAGTGACGGATAATTCAGCCGTTTCGGTTCCTGTCCTTTTGAAACCGAACCAGGAAGTTCATCTGAAAGACGGTCGGTTGTTGGTTTCATCCATCGATGATTACGACCACTTCCGTTGGCGTGACGGATTGGTTTGTTTTACCGATATCGCTTTTCATGAGTTGATGAGACGTTTCGAAAAATGTTACGGTATATCCATTATGGTTGAAAATAAGAATCTGGAAGAATATTCGTGCAGCGGTAAATTCCGTATTTCCGACGGTTTGGATAATGCATTACGTATTTTACAGCGAAATGCTAAATATACTTTTGAAAGGAATGAGGACAACACGATTGTCTATATAAAATAAGTCTAACTAAAAATGAAACAGCCTATGAAGCAAACATGAAAAGCAAAGTTAATCTTAAGGATTAGAGTTGATCTTAAATGAAATGCCGATAAGTGTCCCCACACTCACCGGCATCCAATTAACACAATTAAAAATAACTGTATTAATCAATTAGCAACAACAAAGATATGAATAAAAAATTCTTATCGTGGGTTTTCTATGACAAAACCCAACGGTGTAAACACTTTTTTAGAATCATGAAGCTAACCACAGTGTGTTCATTTGCATTGGCGTTCAGTCTGTATGCAGGAAATTCCAATTCCCAGAATATCAAGGTTACTGTGAAACAAAATAATGCAGAACTGCGGGATGTCTTGAATACCATCGAAAAACAGACTGATTATTTATTTGTATATGACAAATATGTAGATGTAAACCGTAAAGTATCGGTCAATTCCAAAAAACGTCCCTTGGAAGAGGTTTTAGGAGAGTTGTTTGGTGAAACCGGTATTAAGTATACGGTGGACGGGGCTTATATTGTTTTGTCACCAAAAGGGAAATTGTCAAATGACATAAATCCGGTAATCCAACAAGAAAAAAAGATCACAGGTGTTGTGAGAGACATTAATGGAGACCCGGTTATTGGGGCGAATGTTGTGGATAAAGGCAACAATACTAATGGGGTTATAACTGACATTGATGGACGATTTTCCATTGATGTTGCATCGGGTACAACATTGATGATATCCTATATAGGATATGTTCCGGTAGAAGTATCGGTAAAGAATAAAAACTCCGTAGAGGTTACATTGATGGAGAATAGTGAATTATTGAATGAGGTTGTGGTAGTCGGGTATGGTACACAAAAGAAGGTGAACCTGACTGCTGCGGTAGCTACGGTTGATACAAAGGCTTTAGAAAACCGTCCTTCGATTTCGTTGAATAAATCTTTGCAAGGTGTTGTTCCAGGGTTGAATATTACATCTGGTAATGGTAAGTTGAATTCTAATCCGTCTATGGATATTCGTGGTATTGGTTCTATTAATTCTGGTGCTGAACCTCTTATCTTAGTGGATGGTGCAGCTATAGATGCTGCTGATTTGGCAAATATGAATCAGCAAGACGTGGAAAATATCTCTGTATTGAAAGATGCTGCAGCTGCTTCTATTTATGGAGCCCGTGCTGCGTTTGGGGTTATTTTGATTACAACCAAGCGGGGAAAAGAAGGTGCTGTCAACATAAATTATAATAATAACTTTGAGTTTGATATGCCTATCAGGTGGTATGATCAATTGAATAGTTATGACTTTGTGAATTATCGAAATGAAGTATCGTTACGTAATGGTGGAAATATTGAATATGGAGCAGAACAAGTGGAACGTATTCGTCAGTTTGTGTATGGTGAATTACCTTTATCTCCGTCAGGTCATCCGGATACGACTGTTCCGCAAGATCTTTTGATAAAGTGGACTAATAACCCTTCTATTACATGGCAAAGTGCTTATACTGCTGGTGGGGTTGGTAATACCAACTGGTATAGGGAGATTTATAAGAGTCATTCGTTTTCTCAGAGTCATAATATTAGTGTCAGTGGTGGTTCAGATAAATTCAAGGTGTATGCTTCCGGATCGTATAAAAAGAATGATGGACTTATTGCTTTTGGTGAAGACAAAATGAACAAGTATAATACTAATGTTCGTATGGATGCCCGAATTACTGATTGGTTGTCTTTTTCATTTGGTACACGCTGGCAACGTCAGGATTATGATAGACCGACAGAGTTGGAAATAAATTCGGCAGGAGGTATTTTCGGTTCTATGGGAACTTATGAAGTTGCTCCCAATTTCCCTATTTATGACCGTAATGGTTATTTGATCGCATGGCCGTCTGCTCCGTTAGGATTGGCAGAAGGGGGGACAACTAAGTCGGTTGTAGATAATCTTTATCAGCATGGAGAATTGATTATTGAACCTTTGAAAGGATGGAGGGTCGTTGGAAATTTTACTTACGCTACGGATATGTATAATAGTAATGAAGAAGGTAAAGTTGTTTATAATCATGATTTCGAAGGAAAACCTTGGGCTTATACACGTTATCGTTCAGATTCTTATATTCAGGAGGTTAACTCGAAGAGTAATTTTATGACAACTAATTTGTATACAGATTATGAGAATATGATTAATAAGCATCACTTTAAACTTTTGGCTGGTGTTCAGACTGAAAATAGAAGATTGAAAAATCATAAAGCCTACCGTAATGGGATTTTGGTTGACGGATATAGAGTATTGGATACAACAACAGGTGTTGGACTGGATGGAAAAGTTATTCCACCTACTGTTGGAGGTTATGCTGACGAGTGGGCTACGGCTGGCTTTTTTGGTCGTGTAAATTATGATTTTGATAGTCGCTACTTATTAGAAGTCAGTATGCGTTATGATGGGTCTTCTCGTTTTCGTAGAGGTAGTAGATGGTGTTTTTCTCCTTCGTTCTCGGCAGGTTGGAATGTTTCAAATGAAAAATTCTGGGAACCGCTGGCTGATTATTTAAATACTTTCAAGTTGAGAGCTTCGTATGGTCAATTGGGTAATCAGAATGTGAAGGATGGTGATACAGAACTTTATTATCCTACTTATGTTAATGTACCAATAGGAATAAATAATGGTATTATTATTAATGGTTCAAGAGTGAATACAGTAGGAATGCCAGGACTGGTTTCTCCTTCATTAACATGGGAAACTGTAAAATCAGTAAATATGGCATTTGATTTAGGGTTATTGGATAATCGCCTAACTGGTTCATTTGATTATTTTATCAGAAATACCGAGGGGATGCGAGGACCGGCCCAGGAGTTACCTAATATATTGGGTACGGCCAATCCGAAAGAGAATAATACTTCTTTACGAACAAAAGGGTTTGAATTGAGTATTAACTGGAGAGATCGTTTGGAATGTGGACTTTCGTATGGTGTTGGTATTGTATTGTCTAATTCAAAGACAAAGATAACAAGTTATCCTAATCCTACGGGAAGTTTGGATACGTATATAGAAGGTGAATACATTGGTGATATCTGGGGATATGAAACAAAAGGTATTGCACAGTCGGATCAGGAAATGCAGGATCATTTATCAAAAGTAGATCAGTCACGTATCGGCACTGGTTGGCAGGCTGGAGATATTATGTATGCAGATTTGGATAATGACGGTGTGATTACGAGCGGAAAAAAAACGTTGAATGATCATGGTGATTTGAAGAAGATTGGTAATGATAGAGCCAAATTCCCGTTTGGTATTCGTTTGAATGCAGAATACAAGGGATTCGATATGAGTTGTTTCTTCCAAGGTGTCATGCATCGTGATTTTTGGCCATCGGCTGCACATACTTTCTTTGGTTATTGGTGGGGTGGTGGTGCCGGTTGGCAAGGTTGTATGGATTATTGGCGTCCTGAGGGTAGTTTCTTTGGAGCTAATCCTGATGCCTATCTTCCTTATCCGACAAGTGATGGCAGGAATTATCAGACGCAGACAAGATATTTACAGAATGCAGCCTATATTCGTTTGAAAAATCTTCAGGTTGGTTATACGTTACCTACTAAATTAACGAAGAAAATAGATATACAAAGACTTCGTTTTTATCTGTCATGTGAGAATTTATTTACAATTGATGGATTGGATACGGACATGTTTGACCCGGAGACATTAAAAACAAGTGATTATCCGATTAATAAGGCTGTCTCATTCGGTTTAAGTGTAACACTTTAATTTTTAGAAACAATGAAAAGATATATTATAACAATGTTGATGGGAGGAGCTATAAGCTTTACATCATGTGATTCTTTTTTGGACGAGGCTCCTCAATCATCGATAACTCCCGAAGGTTATTTTACTAATGCTGATCAATTGGGATATTATACGATGAATTATTATAATTTCGGAGAAGTGAATTATTATAATAATGATGGTGGTACTGATAATCAAAACGGCAATTATTCAGATAAATTTGCAAGTAACCAGGCACAAGTATTTGTTGGTGTAGATCAAGGTAGCGGATGGGATTTTGAAACTATTCGTGCATGTAACTATTTCTTTGAACAAGTGAATGAACGTTTAGAGCAAAATGCAATAGCTGGTGAAAAAGATATGATCAATCATTGTATCGGTGAAATGTATATGGTACGCGCTAGTGCTTATTTCGATAAGTTACAAACGTTTGGAGATTTTCCTATTGTAACATCAGTATTACCCAATGATCTTCAGATTTTGATGGATTCATCACGCCGTGCTCCGCGTAATGAGGTGGCTCGTTTTATTTTGAGTGATTTGCAGAAAGCAGCCGAGTTGATGATGGATAAATCTCCTGATGGAAATAATCTTAGGTTGTCTTCTTATTGTGCTAAACTATTGGCATCCAGGGTTGCTCTTTATGAGGCAACATGGTTACAAAACTTTAAAGGTACTCCGTTTGTACCCGGAGGACAAGGCTGGCCGGGAGAAGGAATATATAAAGGTTATCAGTATCCTGCCGGAAGTTTAGATGCGGAAGTTGATTATTTCTTGGAAGTTGCTATGGAAAATGCAAAGGAAGTAGCTGATCATTTCCCATTGACAACGAATACGATGGCTTCTTTGATTGGTATGGATGCAGTAGGAGACGAATCTGCTCATAAGGCTTTTGCAGAAGCTTGTTATGGAAACGATTATACAAATATGTTTGCAGCAACAGATAAATCATCTTATCCGGAAGTTTTGATGTGGAAAGCTTATTCTCTTGCTTTAGGTGTGACAAATGCTGCCTTTAGAAGAATTGAGGAGTCGGCTTATGTAAATTATACTCGTAGTGGAGTGGATTGTTATTTGATGAAAAATGGTCTTCCTATTTATGCGTCTAATTCGGGATATAAAGGTGATAAGACTCTATCTGATACTCGTTATGATCGTGATGGCCGTATTTGGTTGTTTTTAAAAGAAGAGGGACAACTGAATGATTTAGATCAGGCAACAACAGGTCCAGCAGGAGAATATGTTGTTTTTGTCGAACCCAAACCTCAGGTATTTAATGCGAATGGAAATTTACGTAATCCGACCGGTTATTCATCCAGAAAAGGCGCATCTTTTAATGCTGCTGTAAAGTTGGATAGAGGAGATGCTGCTTCTATTATTTTCCGTGCAACTGAAGCTTATTTGAATTATATTGAAGCTTGTTATTTGAAACTAGGAACGCTTGATGGAAGTGCTGTCTCTTACTGGAAATCGATCCGTGAAAGAGCTGGTGTGAACACGGATTTGGATTTGACTGATCAAAATACAGATATTGCAAAAGAGAGTCAAACAGACTGGGGAGCATATACCGCAGGAGAATTATTATCTGATCCTTGTTTGTTTAATATTCGTCGTGAGAGAAGATGTGAGCTTATGGGAGAAGGTTTCCGTTGGATGGATTTGAAACGTTGGAGAGCTTTGGATCAACTGAAAAAGAAACCCTATTTCATGGAAGGTTTCAATTTCTGGGATTCAAATTATACCCTGTATGATCCTTCTGAAATTATTGCGGATAAGAGTGGTAGTGCTACCATGTCTCCGGAATCGGATAGTAAATATTATCGCTTTATGAATCGTACGGATGTAAGTAATAAATTTAAAGATGGCATGCGTTGGATGATGGCTTATTATTTGGAACCTATTCCACAGAAAGTATTTACAATCGCTTCTTCTGATGGAGATGGTACGGATTGCCCGATTTATCAGAATCCGTATTGGGAAAAGACAGGTAATACTCCGGCTCTGAATTAAAGGATATCTTGATAAATATAAAAAGGTGCGTTGAAAGCCTTACATTATACTTTTGACGTGCCTTTTTATTATAAAGTCGTTACAGTTGGTAATAATAATCCACGAAATAGGCAATTAATTGCTATTTTATATGAGATTAATGCCTTTTATATTTGTCTTGACATAAATGATAAACTTCCTTTGGGGAATATAAAAAATACCAGCAAATGAAAAATACTTTAAGGATAGTAGTTGCTTTACTGCTATTTTGCCAATTAGCGCTCTATGCACAATCGGATATTGTAAATCAATATTCAGTAGCATGGGATAGTCCTTCAAAAAACTCATCGGGTGCGATGCCTATTGGTAATGGTGAAGTTGGGGCTAATGTGTGGATGGAAGAGAATGGCAATCTGGTCTTTTATCTGTCTCGCACGGATGCTTGGTCGGAAAACTCTTCTTTGTATAAATTGGGAAAGGTGCGATTGGCTTTTTATCCGGCTTTAAATAGTAAACAAATGAAGTTTAAACAATTTTTGAATCTGGAAGAGGGAAAGATTGAGTTTGCAATTGCCGACCGAGATAAGAAAATCGAATTGGAGTTTTTGGTGGATAACGAGTCGCCTGTTGTGTATTTGCAAGGGAAATCGACCTATCCGGTGCAAGTGACGGCAACTTCGGAAGTTTGGCGAACGCAAGCACGGTTGTTGCCAATAGAGGAAAGGCATTTTGCTTTACAAAAATGCCCGATCGATTCATTATGTATGGAATATGCGGATGTGGTGAAGGATGTGGATAACGATGTCGTTGTTTATCATCGCAACGAGCATTCTATTTATCCCTTTACGCTAGAACATCAAGGCTTGTCGGAGGGTGATTATAGCAAAGATCCTTTTATCAACCGCACAATGGGCTATCGAATGTCCGGTGATCGTTTTGTGAAGGTAATGCCAACCGTATTATCTACCGGTAAAATGGTAAATGACTTTTGTTTGAAAATCGTCACTTATACGGAACAGACTGCATCCGACAATCAATGGATGGACCGGACGAAGCAGCTATTGGAGAAGTCACCCTCTTTTGAAGAGGCGGCACGAAGGACGGCAAGTTGGTGGAAATTTTATTGGGACAAGTCGTATATAGTAGTAGATACGCCGGACGATTCAACAGGTTATAAAATAACACAAGCTTATATTTTGCAGAACTGGATGAATGCTTGTGGCGGACGGGGTAATTATCCGATCAAGTTCAATGGCTCTATTTTTACGGTTGACCCTTGTTATACAGACGCTAATCGTACATATAATCCGGATTATCGTTTATGGGGACCGGATTATTGGTGGCAAAATACCCGTTTGATGTATCATCCGATGTTGAAAAGTGGGGATTATGAGATGATGAAAGTTCTGTTTCGTCATTATTTTAGCAACTTAGCTATGTTTAAGCGGAATGCAGAGGTGTTGTGGAATACAAAAGGTGCGGTAACACCGGAAACATCCACTATATTTGGAACCTTTGTCAATCATGATTTTGGTTGGGACCCAAATAAGAAAGAAGTCATAGATAATCCGTATGTACGATATTATTGGAGTTCAAGTTTGGAAATAGCCTCATTAATGGCAGACTATTATCAATATACATTGGATCAATCTTTTGCCCGGGACACGTTGGTGCCTATGGCGAATGAGGTTTTGACCTTCTATTATTCTTTCTTCCCAAGGGATAAACAGGGTAAGTTGTTGATTACTCCCACTCATTCGTTGGAAACCTATTGGAATGATGTGCGTAACGATATGCCCAATGTGGCGGGGTTGTATTATCTAACGGAAAAGTTATTGCAGTTGCCTGTAACTTGTGCGACCAATGAAAATGTATCTTTTTGGAAAGAAATAAAGGCTTTGTTGCCGGAACTTCCAACCCGTCAACAGGAGAATAAAACCCTGTTTGCCCCGGCTGAAACGTATGAAGCTGGCGCAAAAACGAATATGGAAAATCCGGAATTATACGTAGTCTTCCCATTCCCTCTTTGCCATATCGGTTTGAAAAATTGTCAACAGGGTATTGATTCGTATAATAGTCGCGTTATCCATTATGTACATTGTTGGACACAAGATGGACAACAGGCGGCTCGTTTGGGGTTGACAGAAGAAGCTAAAAACAATTTGTTAGGTAAGTTGCAATATGCCAATTCGAATCATCGTTTTCCGGTTATCTGGGGACCTAACTTTGATTGGAGTCCCGATCAGGATCATGGAGGAAATTTGCTGTTGACATTACAAGAAATGGTCATGCAGGCGTATGGAGATAAGGTTTATGTATTGCCCGCCTTCCCGAAAGAGTGGGATGTTTCATTTAAATTATACATACCGGGAGAGAATGGTATATCGGGAAAATATAAAGGAGGAAAATGGAAACAGAAACCTGCTTTATGGAAAAAGCAAAACATCTACCATGTCTACAATTGTGATTTTTAAGTTTTGAAAATCATGTTATTGGTTGATGGTTGTAGACAGAAAAGTATCTACAATTATTTGACTGTATCTACCACTATATGTGGATATTTTATCTTTTTATTTACTTCTTGCTGTATTCTTGCAAAGCTATGGGTAAAGGAATAAGGTGGTAAAAATAGTTTCCTTAGTGGAAAACTACTTGGGTGTATAGTAGTAGGAGGACGAACTTGGTAGGTGGAAGATGATTTGTTTTACGGAATATTGTTGAAAGGCGGTGAGTAGTGGTAGATGGGATAGTAGTATTGTAGATATTTTTTTATCTACAACTGCGTGTAACTGTACTGTAAACAGTATATTATGGTGTTGGTTGTAGATATTGTAGATAAATGAAATAAAAACAGTTTGGATAGAATAATAATGATGAATTATGAAGTCGTGTATTAATTTGATTCTGTTGGCAGGTATGAATGTCATATTAGCCAGCGCCCAATCCCTAGAGCCGGTGTCCGGGGATATTGTACCGTTCATCAGTCGTTATGAGGGGACGCAGGTGAAGAATAAAACCACTTTGCCTCTTCAAACACAAGAGAATATACAGATAGGAAGCCATGCGGATTGGAAAATGACTGTACATAAAAAGTCAGTTCCTGGCGAACCCGATGCAACCGACTACGAACTGACTTGGCAGTTGCAAAAAGGTCATGCCGAAGATATTGTGGTAGGTGTCGACTTTGCTTTTCAGGAATGGTCGATGGATAACTATGTGTTTGTTCCGGCGAGTGTATATGATGGCAATCGCTTTGCCGTCAAGAATATCGGTTATCCGCCTTACTGGTATGAGAAGAGCGAGTGGCGGAAGGATATGCCGACCACTACGACCGTGCAACCGACATTGGGTTTGGAAGGTTCGGGCGCAACTAAGATTGAGTTGACCACGGGAAATGCCTCCACGCCTTTGATGGCCTTCTTCTCGCCGGTGAAAAAGCAGGCTTGGATGGTGCAGACCACGCAAGGAAACCGTTTGGGCAATCATGGTATGCTGATCGCTGAGAATGAAACGAAGACTGAAAGTACATTTACAATTACCTCTCCCGCCATGCGTGAAAAACGGGCTTTGGGTGCCGGTTTTGCTACACCTTCCGGGGATGAACCTGCCGATTACAAACAGGGGGATGAGGTTTCTATCGCTTTCCGTGTTTATTCTTTTCCAGCCAAACAATTGAATGATATGTATCAACGTTATTTGCGAGCACGAAAAGGATATAATCCGGTGAACCGTCGGGAAGATCTTCCTTTCAGTGAGGCTTGGAAGTTGGTGAATAATCTGTATCAGACGGAGCGTTGGGATGAAAAGATCGATATGTATTGGTTGAGTAAGGTAGGTGCCAATACGAGTTGGAACTTCATTTGGCAATTAGGTTGGTGTGGAGGCGGACAGAACACCTTACCCATCATGATGAAAGGTGGCGCACAAGGTATGGAGCGTGCTAAAAAGAACTTAGAGGTGATCTTCTCCAAAAGCCAGGCGGCTTCCGGTATGTTTAATGCCTATGGTAATGGAAAGGAGTTTGCCAGCTTCGGCTTTGGCTCTCCAATGAAATATAATGAATCGTTGGTTCGTTCGCAAGGCGACTGGCTGTATATGGCACAACGTCAGTTCCGTTATTTGGAGTCGATCGGTGAAACCGTTCCGGCACATTGGAAAGAGGGGTTGAAGAAACAGGCGGATGCGTTTGTCCGGTTGTGGAAGCGCGAAGGACAATTCGGTCACTTTGTCGACGTGGAGACGGGTAAAATCTGTATCGGTGGTTCTACGGCGGGGGCGATTGTTTGTGGTGCGATGGCTTTGGCTTCTCAGACCTACAACGAACCGGCTTATCTGGAGGTGGCCAGACAAGCGGGTCGGAAATATTACAAAGATTATATTCAAAAGGGATATACAACCGGTGGACCGGGTGAAATCCTTTCCGCACCGGATAGCGAGTCGGCTTTCGGTCTCTTTGAAGGATTGATGGCGCTCTATGAGGTGACGAAAGACAAGGAATGGTTGAAATATTGTTCGGAACTGTTGCCTATCTGTGCCAGCTGGACGGTATCCTACGACTTTGTGTTCCCGCCCCAGTCAGAAATGGGTAAGATCGACGCCCGTTCATGTGGTGCGTTTTGGGCAAGTGTAGCCAATAAACATGGTGCGCCGGCTATTTGTACCTGGTCGGGAGATTGCTTGTTGAAATACTTCCGTGCGACGGGTGACCGCTATGCGTTGGATCTGTTGACCGACATAGCCCACGGCACAACACAGTATATTAGCCGTCCGGATCGTCCGATCGGGAATATGCCTCCCGGAGGTTCTTGTGAGCGGGTAAACTTGAGTGATTGGGAAGGTCAAAACGGTGTCGGTGGCAATATCTTTGCCTCCTGTTCGTGGGTAGAGGCGGCTATGGCGTTGACTGTGGTGGAGATACCGGGTGTGTATGTTCAGAAAGACAGAGACATTGTAGCCGTATTCGACAACATACAGGCGGAAAAGGTAAAAGCGGGCAAAGGCAAATACGTTTTGAAATTGACTAATCCGACGAAGTTCCCGGCTGAGGTGACGGTATTTTGTGAAACATCGCGCGAAGCCGGTAAAGTGATCGATCGCTTTTTCGGAAAAGAAAAGCAGGTTGTATCTTTACAATCCGGAGAATCGAAAGTGATCGAATTATAATAAAGAAGATATGAATAGATGTAAACATTTATTGATTGGAGGAGTAGCGGCGATGTCGTTACTCCTTTCGTGTGAAAATGGCCCGCTGGTTTTGGCAGACGGGGGAGAGAGTGATTATGTAATTGTCGTATCCTCTCAGGCTACGGAAAGTGAGCAACATGCGGCTCGCGAGTTCAGTCGGTTATTGGCGTTGAGTAGCGGTGTCAGCCTGCCGGTAGTACAGGATACGGAAGCAGGATGGCGTCATGAAATTTTGATCGGTGCTTCCAAGCGGACGGTTATAGATACAGCCGAGTTGGGTGAAGACGGTTTCACGATACGGACGGAGGGCAGGAAGCTCTCCATTGTCGGAGGAAAAGATAAAGGTACGCTGTATGGTGTCTATTCCTTTTTCGATGAATACTTAGGATACCGTTGCTTATCGTCCAAGGTGTTCGACTATCCGAAACTGGAGCAGGTGTCGGTGGAGCAGATAGATGACACGCAAGTGCCTGTCAACCAATTCCGGGATACCCATTATCGGGATGCGTTCGATCCATTCTATTCCGATTGGCATAAGATCGACCATTGTACACTGGATGGTGTGACTGATGGCGAATGGGGCTATATGGTTCATACCTTTGAATTGTTGGTGCCGCCTGCCGACTATTTTAAAGCACATCCCGAATATTATGCGTTGATAGACGGCAAGCGGAATACGGCTCAGCTGTGCCTTTCCAATCCGGAGGTGTTCGATGTCTTGGTGAAGAACTTGGAAGAGGCGATGGCGAAGTTTCCGAACGCCTCTTATTGGTCGGTCAGCCAGAACGACAACTACGGTTATTGCCGTTGTGAGAAGTGTGCGGAGTTGGACGAGCAGGAGGAAAGCCATAGCGGTACGGTATTGGCGTTCGTGAACCGGGTAGCCGAACGTTTTCCCGACAAAGTAATTTCAACCTTGGCTTATCAGTATAGCCGTAAGCCACCCCGCACCTTGGTGCCGCGCGAGAATGTGCAGATCATGCTTTGCAACATCGAGTCGGAACGCCAGACGCCCATAGCCACCAACCCTAACGACAACTTCGGTGAAGACCTGCGTGCTTGGGGCAAGCTGACACGAAATATTATGATTTGGGACTATGTGGTACAGTTTCGCAACTTAGTAAGCCCATTCCCTAACCTGCGTGTCTTGCAACCGAACATCCGATTCTTTGTAGAGAATGGTACCAATGCCCATTTCCAACAGGGTAACCGGGAGATCGGTGGTGAGTTTTATGAACTGCGGCAATATTTGATTTCCCGTTTGCTTTGGAATCCCGATTGTGATATTCAGGCCGAGACGGACGACTTCCTGAAACATTACTACCGGGAGGCGGCTCCGTATATCCGTCAGTACATCGACCTGATGCACGATGAGTTGGAGGCTTCCGGCGAGAAATTAGGTATCTTCATGAATCCGGAAGATTATTGCGACAAGGGTTTCCTGCGGGATGAGTTGATGGAACGTTACGAAGCGATCTTTGCCCAAGCCATGCAGGCGGTCAAGGATCAACCGGAGATATTGGAACGGGTACAGGTGGCTCACATGCCTCTTACTTATGCTTTATTTAACATCGCGAAAAAGAGAGGAACGACCGATAGCCGTTGTTTCGAACAAGTGAATGGCAAATGGCAGACTCGTCCGGAGATCTTCATACGCTTGAATGAGTTTGTCGACCTTTGCCGGAAGACCGGAGTAACCCGCTTGTCCGAATGGCATACGACACCGGATGAGTATGATGTGCAGATGCATGAGTTCTTTCAGAATATAAAATAGATGTAGTATATAATAATGTATGAAATGTTTTGAGTATTGGGCAACCTGTCTGCTGGGTTGCTCGTTGTTATTAATGAGTTGTGGTGGCAAGCAGATCACGTGCGAAGGCTTTACCCCTTCTGCCTCCGCCACGTTGGCGATGCGGGATATGGAAGCCTGTTTGAAAGAAGTCCCTCATGCCGGAGATTGGAAGTATGTGCTTTCGTTGGATAAGGAGATGACTGATGGAAAGTTCGGCTATACGGTGGGTGAGGGACGGGTTACCTTTCACGGTGGGGATGAGATCGGCGTTACCCATGCCGTTTATACCCTGTTGGAAGATTTGGGCTATACTTTCGACATTACCGGTATCTCCGCTCCCGGCGAGAATAAGAAAGAGGTGGGGCAGTTGAAAGATACGTTTATCACTCCAACCGCCCGTTACCGTGGTATCCGTCAACACGTGAATTTCCCGATGGATATATCTTCGTATCCGATTGAGGAGGCGAAGGGCTACGTAGAAGAATTGTTGCGTATGCGTTTCAATAAGCTTACGGTTCATAGCTATCCCGGCCAGTGGTATGAGACGCATATCGGGGATAGTTTGGCTTTGGCGGGTAACTTCTTCTATGGGGATGTACATTATATGTATGGTAGTGAACAGTTGAAGAAATATGTGCCGGAGAACGATAGTATCTTCTGTATACCTGCCGCTGAAAAGATCTTCAGAGACCTGCCCGCCCGTAGTCGTTTTGCCGTAAGCTGGATGCAGGAGTTGATCAATTACGCTAAGGATTTGGGCTTTTACGTGCAGCTCTCTTTCGAACCGCGTATATCGACCGTGGAGCAGGCCGTGGCTACCGCCCAGGATATTCGGAACACCTATCCCCGTGTGGACGCTTTGGAGATGATTACCGAAGAGACCGGAGGATGGGGGCCGGGTTGTACGGAAGAGGAGGTGAAGCAGACCCTGCAAAGTTATTTCTCTCCGGAGATTGCCGCCGATACGGTGGTGACTAAGCCGATCCGTCCGCGACAGAGCGATTTGAACGCCCTTTATACGCAGATTGGTATCATATCCAAAGCGATTGCCTCTTTGCAAGAGAAAGGTGATTTCGGTCCGGAGTTGAAGTTGGGTATTTACAGTACGGTGACTCCTTACACGGAGGGCGCATATCGTTTGGCTCGTTTGGCCGTGCCGAATACACCCGTCTGCCTGATGGCTTCCCACGGGAGTGATGGTACGGCTGATGCCGTCTCCTCTTTGATCCGAACAACGGAGGATATGCGGATGACGGAGCTTTACTCCTGGATCGAGTTCGACGGCCTGATGTATCTCTATCAAAATTCTATTCGAGGCAATGAACAGTTGATGAAACATATCGCGCAGGTATTGCCCGGTGAGCAATTAGGCTCGTTGACTTATAATCATTGGCGTACCGCCGAAGACCGTACCTCTGCCCGTTATGCGGCTGAGTCGACATTGGACGGCGGTCGTTCGGCGGAAGTCTTCTATCAGGGATATGCCGACCGTTTGCAAGTCAGCGATGTGCAGACCTTCAAACACATTCAGGAGTTGGTCAATGAAGGAGATAGCTTTGCCCGTGTCTACTTGGGTAATATCGGCTTCTGTTGGATGGGGGCATGGCGTTCGGGCGGCTCTTATACCTGGATGAAGAAGGAAAATATCCTGACGGCGCGCGCCTCTTACATGAAAGCGGGTGAGTTGTTATCGGAACTGATCACGAAGACGGACAAGCAAAGTGCCGCCTATCCCTATCTCTCTTTCATGGGTAACCGCATCTTGTGTTCGGTGATCTATCTGGATGCTTTTGCCGAAGCCGTGGAGATACAGACCATCCGCAAAGAGGCGGACGGCAGCATCTCGGAATCGGAGCGTCTGCGGGCGCAGGAGATTTGTAACCGTGCCCTGCTGTTGTTCGATCAGTACATGGAGACCCATGCCCGCATGATGCCCGACCGGGGATGCCAAGGTACGTTGGTCAGTGTGTGGAACGCTCCGATTCATGGGTTGAAGGTTTATCGCTCTCGTTTGGGCGGTATTGCGCTGGAAGAGTTACCACATAGTGATAAACCGGTGGATGCACCACCTTTGCCTATTTTCTATGAAGGATTGTAGTTGTATTTTATAAAAAAACAAATATGAATAAACGATTTTTACTTTTCGCATTGCTGGTAGCCGTAGCGCTGGGAATGTGTATTTCGTGTACAAAAGGGGAGTATGAATTGACATCCCCGGACAAGAAGTTGATCATGCAGATCCGGCAACAGGAGAATGGAGAGCTGACGTATGCTTTTGCTGCTAACCGAACCCCGCTAATCAATGAATCATCGTTAGGGTTCAAGTTGGAATCTGAAGAGGTGCTTCCTTCTTCCGGTTGGAAAATAGAAGGTGTTTCCGACAGGCAGGTACGGGGAGAATGGAAACCGTTGTGGGGTAAACGTGCGATAGTCCCGGATCATTTTAACGAACTGACAATAACATTGACCCGTCCGTCGGGTACTCCTGATCGCATGGAATTGGTTGCCCGGGCATATAATGACGGTATTGCTTTTCAATATCGCATCCCGTCGGAGAATACGGGAGACGCAAAAGTCTTGTCTGAGCAGACTACCTATAATTTTGCGGATGATTATACAGCCTGGTTCTACAACGGAGAGAATCATAATATCGGACCGGAAAAACTGACAGAAACAGATGGAACCCGTTTGCCTGTTATGACGGTTAAAGCCGGAGATAATCATTATATGGCTATCCACGAGGCTGATTTAAAGACTGGTGTTCCTCTTGTTCTACAATCTCAAAAGGGTGAATGTGTATTCTCCGTGGCGTCTAAACCTGCGGTTCTAGTTCCTGGTTATACGTCGGCTTGGCGGGTGATCCTTTACGGAACGACACCGGGAGTATTGACTGACTCTCATCTGATTGAACTGCTGAACCCTGATCCGAATCCTGCCTACGACTTTTCATGGGTAAAACCCGGTATGGCTGTCTGGGATTGGAGAATCGACGGAGCCGAATGGGAGGGATTCAAATATACGATGTCCTATCCTTCCTGGATACGGATGGTTGATTTTGCGGCAGAGCAGGGATTCAAATATTTGGTGTTGGATGCCAATTGGTACGGTCCCGAATTTGAATCAGACTCCGACCCGACGAAAGGAGACAAGGCGCGTGATGTGCAGAAGCTGATTGCATACGGCAAAGAGAAAGGAATTGGCATCTGGCTGTATCTGAATGATGTGGGCGGACGAAAATATCCGATTGAAGAGACCTTGAAGCAGTATGGCGATTGGGGTGCCGCCGGTGTGAAATATGGCTTCATGAGTGGTAGCCAGGAGGAAAAGAACCAGCGTACCCGGATGATTACGGAGTTGTGTGCCAAGAATCATCTGCTGGTCGACTATCATGACGGGCCTGTCCATCCGTATGGACAGATGCGTACTTGGCCGAATGCTGTTACACGTGAATATTGTCATGCTCAGTTGGATGCTCACCGTGTATTTGAACCTAAGACATTGGTTACAACTGTCTTTGTAAATATGGTGGCAGGTCCTGTCGATATGAATAACGGTATGTTCGACCTTCGCCAGGGACATACGACCCGTGTGGACGAGAGTCAGCCGGTACCGTCTACTTTGGTTTCGGAGGCTGCGCGTACCTTGATTGTATTCTCCGGCGCAACGATTCTGCCGGATATACCGGAATATTATCGTAAGTATCCGGCATTGCTGGATTTCCTTTCTGCACAAAAAATGCCGTGGAAAGAGAGCCGCACATTAGCAGGGGAAATTGGTCAATATGTCGTTATGATGAGGCAATCGGCAGAGGATGTCTATTTGGTGGGAGCTGCCACCAATGAGGAGGGACGTACGATCGAATTGCCACTGACTTTCCTGGATGACGGCATCTTTGAAGCGGATGTGGTGGAAGATGGTGAGGGGGCTCATTATCTGACCAACCGGGAAACGTTGAAAGTTTCGAAAAAACAGGTGACGAAAAAGGACACGTTGACATTGACGTTGGCTCCCGGGGGAGGGGCTTGTTTGAAATTTACTGCACACCGATAACTTAAAACTCTGTTCCCTGAATTCTGTGGAAGAGACTCCCGTCATGTGAGAGAATGTCAGCAAGCAATAATAGTCCACTAAAAAAACAGTTATTTGCTATTTGTGGTAGAAACAGTTGTTTGTAGTTTCGTTCTTGATTGTACTTTTACAAAAATATAAAAGAAACAATGATATGCCATGAAAAGAAATACAGTATTATTTAGTCTATGTTTAAGCTGTAGTTTAAGTATTTATTCTTTGTCTGCCCAGTCGGATATTCCTTACAAAGATCCTAAATTATCCATTGATCAACGTGTCGCTGATTTACTGGGGCGTATGACGTTGGAAGAGAAAGTAGGCCAGTTGAATATGAAAAGCCTCAACAAGTTGAAGTTGGATAAGAAAGGGGCGGTGACGGACAGCTCGTTGGTCGCCTTGTTCGGGGGGGAGAGCATTGGTTGCCTGGAAAGCCCGTTTATTGAGCATGAGAAAGTGGCTGCTTATTCGGAAGCGGCTGACCATTATTTGCGTACAAAGACTCGGCTGGGCATTCCTGCCATCCAGATTGCCGAGTGCTTGCACGGGCACATGGCGTTAGGGGCCACTATCTTCCCCCAATCAATCGGTTTAGGTTCGACCTGGAACCCGGATTTAATCAAAGAAATGGCAGGTGTGATTGCTGAAGAAACTTTGCTTGCCGGTGTAGACCAGGCCCTTTCGCCTTTGTTCGACATAGCGCGTGATCCTCGCTACGGACGTGTTGAAGAATGTTATGGCGAAGACCCTTACCTGGTAAAGGAGATGGGGGTAGCTTTTGTGAAAGGGTTACAAGGTGAGCCGGAACAGTCTGCAAAGGGGATAGCTCCCGGAAAGCTGGCGGCTATGGGAAAGCATTTTGTAGCCTATTCCAAGCCCGAAGCCGGAATCAATATTGCTCCGGCATTGATTGGGGAAAGGGAATTGAGGGAAGATCACTTGTATCCTTTTGAGGCTGCGGTGAAAGAGGCCAATATTTATAGTATAATGCCCGGTTACCATGAGATAGACGGTGTGCCGATCCATTCCAGCAAATGGCTGTTGAAAGATGTTCTTCGCGATGAATGGGGATTTGAAGGATATATATTCTCCGACTATGGGGCTATAGGCATGATGAATTATCTCCACCATACAGCCGATGGACCAAAGGAAACGGGCTTTCAGGCCATAACTGCCGGAGTGGATGTGGAAGCTCCCAGTGCATACGGATATAAACATTTGACGGAACTGGTAAAGGAGGGCCGGTTACCTGAATCGGTTATCGATGAACGGGTAAGGCGTGTTCTTACGATAAAATTCAAGATGGGATTGTTCGACCGTCCTTTTAAGGTGCATAAAAACGACCGGCAAAAAGTACATACGAAAGAAAGTGTGGATTTGGCAAGGCGCATAGCCGAAGAGTCTATTGTTTTGTTGCAAAACAACGATCAGGTCCTACCGTTGGATAAAAGTAAATTGAAGTCTTTGGCTGTGATCGGTCCGAATGCCGATAAAGTGCAGTTTGGCGATTACAGTCCTACGAAAAATAACGACTATGGTGTTACGGTCCTTCAGGGTTTAAGGGAATATCTGGGGGATGAGGTGAAGGTCAATTACGCCCTCGGCTGTGGTATCACTTCGTTGTTTACCGACAGCATCGCTCCGGCAGTGGAGGTCGCAAAGAGCAGTGACGCGGTCGTCTTGGTATTGGGAGGTACAAGCCAGACACTTTCGGGTATCGGATGGGGCGATGAAAATTCCAAAGAACTGGCCACGTGTGGAGAAGGATACGATCGCAATGAACTGGATTTTCCGGGTGTCCAGCCTCAGCTGCTCGAAGCGGTTGCTGCTACCGGTAAACCGATCGTGCTTGTGATGATAAACGGTCGTCCGTTGACGATTGGGGAAGAAGCGAAAAAGGTGGATGCCGTTGTCGAAGCCTGGTATCCGGGAGAGAAAGGGGGCGAGGCTGTGGCACGTGTGCTGTTTGGCGAGGTGAACCCTTCCGGCCGGTTGAGCATGACTTTCCCGCCGACGACAGGGCATATACCGATGTATGCAGCCCAGAAACCATCAGCCAGAGGTTTCTACAAGAGTCCGGGGACACCTGGAAAACCGGGACGTGATTATGTCTTTGCCCATCCAAAGCCTTTGTTCTGTTTTGGACATGGTTTGAGTTATACTACATTCGAATATAAGAATTTGCATATAAAAGAGGCGGATGATGTGGTGAAAGTCACTTGCGAACTGGCCAATACGGGTAAGTTTGACGGGGCAGAGGTTACACAATTGTATATTCGTGATGTAGTGAGCAGCACCAGTACACCGCTAAAGGCTCTTAAAGCTTTTAAGAAGGTATTCCTTAAAGCAGGTGAGACAAAGACAATCGAGCTTGTCGTGAAAAAGGAAGACCTGAAAGTGTGGAATCCGGATATGAAGAAGGTATTGGAGCCAGGCGAGTTTAAGGTGATGATAGGCTCTTCGGTTGAAGATATCCGGCTGGATGGTAGTTTTGAGTTGATGTGACATATGTATAATGTATAGTATGAAACATTTCGAATTGTTTTAAAGTTGAATTATTTAAATATGATGTTATGATGATGAATATATCAAAAGGTGTGTTTACTCTTTTTACTGTAGTCGGTTTGGCGGCTTGCAGCAATGTGCAGATTGAAGGTTCCTGGATCGAGCCTGTTCCCGGTATGCCTGAGATGGTACAAGGTGTTACGTTAGAGAATGGGGGGAGGGCTACTTCCATCAATATGGCCACCCTGCAATATGAGTCTTGGGAGAAAAATGGAGATAAACTGGTGTTGTCGGGTAAAAGTATAGGTAACCACCAGACTATATCTTTTTCGGACACATTGCAGATAGAAGAGCTTACGACTGAGAATTTGGTGTTGAAAAAAGGTGATTTAGTTATAAAATATCAGAGACAAAACTAGAGTTAGGGGAAGAACCTAAATTGAATACAATGAAAAAGAAAATAGCTTATTGTTTGTTTGCATCTGTATTATCTTCTGTGATTTATGCAGATGTTGTTCCGTCTTCAGTCGATTATGTGGTGCGTCCTCTCTACGGTTACAGGGCGGACGGAACTCCCGGGCGTATTGTGACGGTTAAATTGAAAGGAAAGGAACTGAAAGGAGAGCTTTCCGTAGATGTGATAGCCAAAGGAAAAACAGAAAAGAACCATTTTGCATTGAATGCGAAAGATTCGACGGAGGTCGAAATTCTGTTACCTTCCACAGTACCTACAGGGAAGAAGTCGGAAGTCACCTTGGTTCTTCGTGGGGCGGATAAGGTGTATAAGCAAAAAGTCAGTGTTACGCCTATGCGTCATTGGAATGTTTATCTGTACAACCATGCTCACGTGGATATAGGATATACCAATACGCATAAGAACGTAGAACAGCTTCACAAGAATAATATCATTGAAGGGATAAAACTTGCAGAAGAGACGAAGAACCATCCGGAGGGTACCCGCTATGTGTGGAACCCTGAAATTGGATGGCCGCTCGAACGCTTATGGCAATCCAATCCGGAGATGCGGGATGAGGTCATAGATGCTATCAAGAAGGGACAAGTGTGTGTGGATGCCAGTTATCTGAACCTGAATACTAGCATTTGTACAGATGAAGAGATGTTCCACATTTTTAAATTTACGCGGGAAATGCAACGGTTAAGCGGACAACCAGCAGACGTTTTCCAACAGTTCGATATTCCGGGCATATCGTGGGGACTTGTTCCGGTAATGGCACAGGAGGGAGTTCGGTATATTATTTCCTGGCCTAATTCCGACCGGGCGGGAAATGCTCATGCCAATATGGATGGTAAGCCTTTTTGGTGGTTGGGGCCGGATGGAAAATCGAAAGTATTGTTTTTCCAACCTGGCAGTTATGCCAATAGCGGAAGTATGGGAAAAGGCGGAGAGACGGGACGTCCGTGGTTCGGCCAGCGTGATCCGGAAAAGGTTCCGAAAGTAATACGTACCGGATATGCGAATGTAGACTTTACCAAGCAGTTGGAGTCTATGGAGAAAGATAATTACCCCTACGATTTTGCCTTGTTCTCCTGGTCCTTGTGGGACAACAATCCCTTGGATGCCGATATCCCTTTTGCGGTCAAGGAGTGGAATGAAAAATATGCCTACCCGAAGATTCGTATTTGTGGTGGCCACGAAATCATGTCGATGATAGAGGATAAATATGGAGACCGATTGCCGGTCGTATCCGGCGACTATACGGAATACTGGACGGACGGTTTAGGTACGGCAGCCGGCCTGACCGCCAAAAATCGAAATGCCAAAGAGCGGTTGACACAGGCGGAAACAATCTGGTCCATGCTGGCAGATGGCGGGAAAGCTCCACGTGACGATTTCGATGAGGCTTGGCGTTATATCCTTTTAGGTTCGGAACATACCTGGTGCTTCGAGAACCCGACCGAACCCTATTTCCAGGATGCCATCTGGAAAGTGAAGCAGTCTTACTTCCATGAAGCCGAAGATCGCTCGATCGATATGCTGGATGAATCGCTGGCTCCTGCCACAGATAAGTCGAATGGGGCGCTGGGGCCTAAGGAAGGTCCTTCCAATGGAGGTATCGCCGTCTTTAATACGCATTCATGGCCGCAGAGCGGTGTGATCCGGTTGACGGCAAAAGAGAGTTTGAAAGGGGATAAAGTGGTCGACCAGCATGGTAAAGAGGTACTTTCCCAACGCCTTTCTACCGGTGAGCTGTTGTTCTATGTTCCGGAAGTACCGGCATTGAGTTCCCGTCATTTTCGGGTAGTGGAAGGCAAATGCTCTTTGTCGGGTAGTTGCAAAATAGAGGGAACGACCATGGAAAACGATTGTCTGACGGTGCATGTGGACCAGGCAACCGGTAATATTGTTTCTTTATTGAAGAAAGGTGCTGATTATAACTATATCGGCGAGGGAGCCAATACATTCTCCTGGTTGCCGGCAAATGTGGATGCTCCGCAGGCGGATACGGTATTATCTGTTTCCGTAGTGGAAGAAGGTCCTTTGGCTGTAGAACTGCGTGTGGTATCGAAAGCAACCGGTTGCCGGAGTGTCTCCCGTTCTGTCCGTTTGTTGGCAGGCCAGCCGTGGGTGGAAATCTCCAATGTCGTGGATAAATTGCCTTTGGTGGAGAAAGACGGCATTCATTTTGGCTTTGCCTTCAATCTGCCGGACTCAAAGACCCGTGTCGATATTCCCTGGGGAGTGATGGAAGTGGAAAAGGATCAGTGGCCGCAGGGTAACCGTAACTGGCTTGCGATGCAGCGGTGGCTGGACGTATCGAATGCGACTCATGGCGTAACTTGGTGCTCATTGGATGCTCCTCTCTTTGAATATGGAAACCGTACAGCCAATATAGCTTTGGGCTGGGGGGATAAAGGCAATTGGTTGAAAAAGCTGGAGCCGAGTTCGACTATCTATTCCTGGGTTATGAATAATCATTGGCACACTAATTTCCCGTTGACGCAGGACGGTCCCGTACGTTTTCGTTACCGCTTATTCCCTCATGAAGGATATGACGTGGTAAAGGCTAACCGATTCGGTCTGGAACAATCACAGCCGCTGGTTTATGCAACGGCAGACAAAGTTCAGGTCGTAAAGCCAGTTATTGCTATTGGTAATGATCGGGTATACACAACGATTCTGAAGAGTACGGATAAAGATAAGGAACTGATTGTTCGTCTCCGTTCTTTGTCGGATAAGGAAGAGTCTGTAAAGCTCTCTTTCCCGAAAGCCGATCCGAAAAGTCTTATGATTTGTGATCGTGAAGAGAGCCCGTCAAGACCAACCAACGGGGAACTTACAATGAAACCTTACGGGCAAGTTACATTGCAATTAAAATATTGAACATAGATAAATATGTCTCCCTGACGTTTATTTCCAGGCTTTTAAAGCGGATATGCTGAGACCGGACTTGTAAGCTTTCTGTTCCTTTTTATACTAATTAGGACGGTTGTTTGCAGGTCCGGTTTATTTTGGGATACGTGAAATACGTTTGCAATAATAATCCACAAAATAAGCAATGTTTTGCTATTTTTTATCGGGTAGGCAGCCTCTATATTTGCATCACACTCACAGTGCGATATACAATAAAATAATCTTAAATACACATGAATATGACATCAAAACAGCGTGTTCAAAACGCATTGAACCATAGCACCCCCGACCGGATACCGGTGGACTTTGGAGCCACTTCCGTTACCGGTATCCATTGCAAGGTCGTGGAGGCGCTGAGACAACATTACGGACTGGACCCTCACCCCGTCCGTGTCATCGAACCCTTTCAGATGCTGGGTGAGATAGAGGAGGATTTACAGGAAATAATGGGTATTGACTGTGTTCCCGTCTTCGGACGCAAGGACATGTTCGATATCGACGAAACCCAATTACACGAGCAGGTTACTCCTTGGGGGCAAAAAGTAATGATTGCCTCCGGTATCGATCTGACGACGGATAAGGAAGGCGACGTGTACATTTATGCCGGTGGCGACCGTTCCTATCCGCCCAGTGCCATCATGCCTTCGGGCTGCTATTTCATCAACGCGACGGAAAGGCAGGAATATGTGGACGACGAAGCCATTACTCCGGAGGATAACCTGGAAGAGTTCGGCCCTGTTTCCGACGAAGATTTGCAATACTATAAAAAGACCGTGGAGCAGGCCGCAGCAACCGGAAAGGCCGTTGTTGCGAGCTTCGGCGGGACGGCTTTGGGCGATATCGCTTTTGTGCCCGGCATGGGATTGAAGAATCCGAAAGGTATCCGCAACGTGGCCGAGTGGTATATGTCGACCGCCATGCGCCGCGACTATGTGCAGACGGTTTTTGAGAAACAGACCGATATAGCTATCGCAAACTACCAACGGTTGTGGGATACCGTCGGCGAGAAGGTAGACGTGGTCTTCACCTGCGGGACCGATTTCGGTACTCAGGACTCCCAGTTCTGTTCGCTGGATACCTTCAGGGAACTGTGGCTTCCCCATTACAAACGGATGAACGACTGGATTCACCAGCATACCACCTGGAAAGTATTCAAACATACCTGCGGAGCTATCCTGCCGATTCTTCCCGGTCTGGTGGAGGCGGGTTTCGATATCATCAACCCGGTACAGATTAATGCGAAGGATATGGACCCTGTGGTCCTGAAAAAGGAATACGGCAACCAGGTCACTTTCTGGGGTGGCGGTATCGATACCCAGCGTATCCTGCCGAATGCAACACCCGAAGAAGTGCGCAGTCATGTTTTGCAGGAATGCGAGATACTGGGAAAAGACGGAGGATTCATTTTCAATGCCGTCCATAATATCCAGGCCAATGCGCCCGTCGGGAATGTGGTGGCAATGATTGAAACTCTGCGTGAATTACGGAATCAATAATTTAAAAGAAATAAAGTTATGGCAGATTTAGAGAGTTTGTATGAAGCTATTTTGAAAGGGAAACTCGATGTCGCCAAGGCAGTGACAACCGAGGCGATAGCAGAGAATGTAGACCCGCAACTGATTATCAATGAGTATATGTCGCGGGCCATGGAGGATATCGGAAAACGTTTTGAGGAAGGAAAAGCCTTTGTCCCTGAACTGTTGATGGCGGCCCGTGCCATGAAAGGGGCGCTCGACCTGTTGAAGCCGCTGATGAAAGGAGCTGCTTCGCACCGGTTGGGCAAGGTGGTAATCGGTACGGTGAAAGGCGATTTGCACGACATCGGAAAGAACCTGGTCGCTTCCATGCTGGAAGGTTGCGGCTTTGAAGTGATAAATCTGGGAACGGATATCTCTTCAGAGAAATTTATCACGGCGATCAAGGAAAACCAGGCGCAGATTCTTTGTCTTTCCGCCTTGCTGACCACGACGATGAATTATATGCAGGAAGTGATCGACGCCCTGGAAAAGACCGGTATCCGCCAGGAGGTGAAGGTCATGATTGGCGGTGCCCCTGTATCCGAATCGTTTGCCCGTCAGATTGGAGCCGACGGCTACAGCGATAATGCGAATGCCGCTGTGACGCTGGCTAAATCATTGTTATCCGCTTAATTGTATGTTTGATTGTAGTTTGGATTTTAGCACGTTGTCCCTGACGGCAAACGACCTGTTTGCAGAGATGGGATACGGCAACACAGCCCCGGAAGAACCTGTGGAGGCACTGGCCCTTTCCATGCTGAAGGAGGTTTCTTCCCGGACTGTTCCCCGTTGCACTTTCGGCTTGTTCGACGGTACGGTGGATGACGGATATGTTACCCTGGATGGCGGAGAACCCTTTCCCGTAGGGGGGACAATCGCTTCCCTGCTGAAAGGCTCCGAACGGTTCGCCCTGTTTGCCGCCACGGCCGGGATGGCTTTTCAAGAATACCAGGATAGCCTGAAAGCAGAGGGAGATATCCTGAAATGCTTCATTGCCGATATTATCGGGACTTGCATTGCCGAGAAAGCCGGCGACCGGATGGAACGCCTGCTTGAAAAAGAACTGAGAGGCGAACGGCATACGAACCGCCTGAGCCCCGGCTATTGCGGTTGGCACCTCACCGGACAGAAAACGTTGTTCCGGCAGATGGGAGGCGCCCCCTGCGGCATCAGCCTGTCTGATGTCTGCCTGATGACTCCTATCAAGTCGATTAGTGGAATAATCGGTATCGGTCCGGAGGTAGATGAGAAAAAATACGGTTGCCAGTATTGTGAACTGGAAACCTGTTATAAACGAAAAAGAAAGAAGAAATAATGGAAATACAAGAATGGTTGCAAGAGACAATCAGGCAAAAAGAACGTAGGGCTATCCCTATCATGACCCATCCGGGCATTGAACTCTGTGGGAAAACAGTGAGAGATGCAGTCACCAGTGGTATGGTGCATGCAGACGCTATCTGCCGGTTGAACGAGCAGTATCCTTCGGCCGCCCCGACCGTGATTATGGACCTGACGGTAGAGGCGGAGGCTTTCGGTGCAAAGGTGGTCTTTCCCGAAGACGAAGTGCCCAGCGTAACGGAACCGCTGGTATCCGATAAGGAGTCGATTGATAATTTACAGATACCGTCTCTGGATACCGCACGTGTCCCCGAGTATCTGAAAGCGAACCGTCTGACGGCGGAACGTGTGAAGGACAAGCCTGTTTTTGCCGGCTGTATCGGTCCGTTTTCACTGGCGGGACGTTTGTTCGGTTTGTCCGAACTGATGATTGCCCTGTATGTGGAGCCGGAGAACATCACTGTCCTGTTGGAGAAATGTACCCGTTTCCTGATCGATTACTGCCGTGCGATTAAGGAGACAGGCGTTCATGGCGTGATTATGGCGGAACCGGCTGCCGGGCTGATTTCAAATGAGGATTCGCTGCTTTATTCGACGACCTATGTCCGCCAGGTGGTGGAGGCCGTGCAGGACGAACATTTTATCGTAATCCTGCATAACTGCGGAAATGCAGGCCATTGTACGGAGGCTATGGTTCAGTCGGGAGCGGCCGCACTTCATTTCGGCAATAAGATCGATATGCAGGATGCCCTTGCAAACTGTCCGGAAGACCGTCTGGTGATGGGGAATCTGGACCCGGTCGGTCTTTTTAAACAGTCCTCGTCAGAAGAAGTATATACCGCGACTATGAATCTGTTACAGCAGACCAAAACATGGAAGAATTTCGTTTTGTCGACAGGTTGTGATGTCCCGCCCCATATTCCGGCTGAGAATATCGAGGCATTTTATCAAGCACTTACTAATTTTAACAGGTCAATGTAAAAAAAGGGAGGTGTATCAAAATAAACTTTTGATGCACCTCCTATTTTGGATTCTGTTACTTTTTACCGGATAAACAGCAGTTCGCGGTATTTCGGCAACGGCCACATCTGGTTGTCCACCATCAGCTCCAGTTCGTCGATATGTTCGCGTATTTCGTCCAGGAACGGAACGACTGTGTCATGATAAGCGATCGCCTTGCTGCGGTAATCGGTGATGACGTTCGCCTTCTTGCGGGCTTCGATCATCTCGTCCGTCATGCGTGTTACGGCATTTACGTGCTTGGATATTTTGCGTACCAGGCGGCGCGGTTCGGCAGACAGATCCTCATATTCTTCCGGGCTGAACGTCTCTTTCAGCTTGGTGATATTGCTCAACAGCAAAGACTGGTAATGCAATACGACCGGGATGATATGGTTCATGGACAAATCTCCCAGGACGCGGGCTTCGATTTGTACTTTCTTGATATAGATTTCCCATTTCACTTCGTTGCGGGCTTCCAGCTCCTTTTCGCTCAGTACGCCTGTTTCCCTGAACATGCGGATTACTTCCGGCTTCAGGTAAGCGTCGTATTGCAATGGAACGCTGTTTTCGCAATCCAGGCCGCGGCGGGCAGCTTCCGCCTTCCATTCGTCGCAGTAACCGTTGCCGTCGAAACGGATGGGTTTGGATTCTTTGATATAAGCCTTCAATGTTTCGAAGATAGCCACTTCCTTGCTCTTGCCTGCTGCCTGGAGTGCTTCCACGTCCTTCTTGAACTGTTGTAACTGATAGGCTACGGCAGAATTGACAGCCAGCATGGCCGAACCGCAGTTGACGGACGAACCCGGAGCACGGAACTCGAAACGGTTGCCGGTGAAAGCGAACGGCGACGTGCGGTTGCGGTCCGTATTGTCCAGCAGCAGTTCTGGAATCTGCCCGAAGCCGAGGCTCAGGCGTTTCTTGTCGTCCACCTCGATGGCATCTTCAATCGAACTGTTTTCGAATTTATCCAGTACCTCGCTGATTTGTGTACCCAGGAAGGAAGAGATAATGGCGGGAGGCGCTTCGTTGGCCCCCAGGCGGTGGGCGTTGGTTGCCGAAGCGATACTGGCTTTCAGCAGCCCGTTGAATTTATAGACGGCCATCAGCGTATTGACCACGAAGGTGATGAAACGCAGGTTGTCTTCGCGGTCTTTGCCCGGCGAGAACAGGTTGATGCCTGTATCGGTTCCCATCGACCAGTTGCAATGTTTACCCGAGCCGTTCACACCCATGAACGGTTTTTCGTGAAGCAGCACGCGGAAGTTGTGGCGGCGTGAAACACGTTTCATGACCGACATCAGCAACTGGTTATGGTCGTTGGCCAGGTTGCATTCTTCGTAGATAGGCGCCAGCTCGAACTGGTTCGGGGCCACCTCGTTATGACGGGTTTTCACCGGGATGCCCAGCTTGTAGCATTCCACTTCCAGGTCTTTCATGAACTCCTGTACGCGTGAAGGGATGGCGCCGAAATAATGGTCGTCGAGCTGCTGGTTCTTGGCACTTTCGTGTCCCAGCAACGTGCGTTCCGTCAGTGAGAGGTCCGGACGGGCGGAGTAAAGCTCCTCGTCCACCAGGAAATATTCCTGTTCCCAGCCCAGGTATGTGATTACTTTGTGAACATCTTCATTGAAATAGTTGCAAACCTCTTTCGCCGCTTTGTTGAGTGCTTCGACAGAGCGTATCAGCGGTGTTTTGTAGTCGAGAGCCTCGCCGGTATAGGCGATGAAGACTGTCGGGATACAGAGGGTGTCGTCTACAATAAATGCGGGGGAGGAGGGGTCCCAGGCAGAATAACCGCGGGCTTCGAACGTGTTGCGCAGTCCGCCGTTGGGGAAGCTGGACGCATCCGGTTCCTGCTGTGCGAGCAGTTTGCCGCTAAATTCTTCAATCATACCGCCGTTACCGTCGTGTTCGACAAAAGCGTCGTGTTTTTCGGCTGTCCCGTCGGTCAGGGGCTGGAACCAGTGTGTATAATGGGTAACTCCTTTTTCCAGTGCCCACATACGCATACCGGCTGCCACATGGTTGGCTATTTCGCGGTCGATAGGTGTTCCGTTATCAATGGCGTGGGTCAGGGCTTTGTACGTTTCCTTGGAGAGATACTTTTGCATAGCCTTGCGGTTAAATACGTTCTCGCCATAGTACTCGGATACTTTCTGTTTGGGAGTGACGGCTTCTACGGCCTTACGGTTGGAAGCTTTCTCCACTGCATTAAAGCGTGAGATTGACATATGGATTATTTTAATGTTTTACCGGCTGCAAAGATACAAGCAAATCTTCATTTATGCTTTCAACGGGTAGTTAAAAACAATTTCGTAGAACATTTTGGTAGCGGCCGGAGATAAATTGTCCGGCGGGTTGCATGGAATAAAGTTCTTCTGTTCTATCTTTTACTCCTTCACTTTCCCGACAAATAACACATTATTATCATTCTCATCCAGCGTCGCTGCCAGTTCCTCGAGTTTCTTTCTGTCCTGGCTGGGGCATTTGCCGGAGGCGAGATGTTTTTCTATCTGTTCGGCCAGCTGTCCCGGTTCCATATTCCGGATAAAATATCCCTGGTAGAAATTGTGGCCTGTTCCGGAGATGGGGAGGTTGCCGTAGAAGTCGTTTACCAGACGGAAATGGGAGGAAGCATTCTTCTTTTTATCAATCAGGATATCTCCGCCATTTTCCGGCCCGTTTTTCCCCCAGAAATAATAATTGACCATGAAGTGATTCGGGAGCCGGTAGTATAGATGTATCGGTTTCTCTTCCGGATTCGGGAAAGTCATGGTAAATTCAGGCAATAACCGGTTGCCGACAGGATCGTAGACAAAAAGAGTGTCTATGCTGGTGTGGAAGAAATCGAACCCGTTACCGTTTTTGTAAGAGAAAACTTCTCCGTTGAAGTCCGACACTGTCCTTTTGGCGGTTGCCGGGATCTGTTTCAGGATGTTTCCTTCCATATCCACTTGGAAGGCAAGCGGTTCCCCTTCCTGGAATGGCATGTGTACGACGGATAATGTGCCGTCCGCATTGAGCGATAATTTAGGTTTGTTGATCTGTCCCGGAAGCGGGATGTCTTTGATCCATTTGCCATTCGTGCCGTACACCATGATCTTTCGGCCATAGAAAGGCGAGAGGAAGATACGGTCGTTCTTTTCGTCGATGACTTCATCGTAAATGGATATGGCATATTCTCCGGCTCCATTGCCTACGGAGCCGATGTCGTGCAGGAATTTACCCTCTTTGTCGAAGAGTTTGAACGGTCCGCCGCTTCGTTGCCGTACCCCGATATACTGGTCGGTGACGAGGGTGAACCAGGCTTTGAACATGGCGGAGTCAGAGTTGTCGAAACGTATGATGCGGCAGTCTTCGACAAATTCGCTGAGCGGCACGTCGATAGTGTCTTTCGCCAGGGCGAAGTCGCACACGGTCAGTTCGTTTCCGCCTGTTTCAACGGTGGTGATACTTCCGTCGTTCGTTTTCAGTGCTTTTTGTTTCTGGGTGAAAATGTTGCAGGCGGATAAACATCCCAGTAACAAGACGGAGGAGAGGAGCAGACAAGTTGTTTTCATACAGGATCTATTTAAAGTTGTTTACTATCAACAAAAATACGAATAGCTCGTAATTACGAACTATTCGTATGAAAGTATTTGATCCCGGTTAGATTATATTAACTGTTTCAGAACAAACTCCACGCTACAGTCAACCCCGCCATTACGATAGCCACCATGCTCATCAGCTTGATCAGGATATTGAGGCTCGGACCGGAAGTGTCTTTGAACGGGTCGCCGACGGTATCGCCGACAACGGTTGCCTTATGGGCTTCGCTGCCTTTGCCGCCGTGGTTGCCTTCTTCGATGTGTTTCTTTGCGTTGTCCCAGGCGCCGCCTGCGTTGGCCATGAAGATGGCCAGTACGAAACCTGTGCTCAGTCCGCCGATCAGCAGGCCGATCACGCCGGTCACACCGAATATCAGTCCGGTCACTATCGGGGCGATGATCGCCAGCAACGAGGGAACAACCATCTCATGTTGTGCCCCTTTCGTCGAAATCTCTACGCAACGGGCGTAATCGGGTTCCGCTTTTCCTGTCAGGATACCCGGTATTTCGCGGAACTGGCGGCGTACTTCTTCTACCATATGTCCGGCAGCGCGTCCTACGGCGTTCATCGTCAGTCCGCAGAACATAAAGGCCATCATCGCCCCCAGGAACATGCCCGACAGTACTTTCGGATTCATCAGCGTCACATCGTAGTAGATCATAAAGTCGGAGAAAGAAGCCTTCGATACCTCCATCGTACGTCCGTCGGCAAACGACAAGACGGTTTCTCCCAGACGCAGCAGCCCGATCTTGATCTCTTCTATATAAGACGCCAGCAACGCCAATCCCGTCAGGGCGGCAGAGCCGATGGCGAATCCTTTACCGGTGGCGGCTGTGGTGTTACCCAGCGAGTCGAGGGCATCGGTACGTTTGCGTACTTCTTTGCCCAGACCAGACATTTCGGCATTTCCTCCGGCATTGTCGGCGATCGGGCCGTAGGCGTCGGTAGCCAATGTGATACCCAAAGTGGAAAGCATGCCGACAGCAGCGATGCCGATTCCGTAAAGTCCCATTCCTACATTGCTAAAGTCAAATCCCGAGGCAAAGAGGAAAGAGCAGATGATACCTACTACCACAGCCAGCACGGGGATAGCGGTAGAAAGCATTCCCAGTCCTAATCCGGAAATGATAACGGTGGCCGGCCCTGTCAGTCCCGCTTCCGAAACCCGTTTGGTCGGGTTGTAGGATTGTGAGGTGTAATATTCCGTCGCCTGGCCGATCACGATGCCGACCAGCAAGCCGATTACTACCGAGCAACTGATCCAGAACCAGTTGTCGAGGCCGAGCAGATAAAGTATCCCGAAGGTGGAAACAGCGATCAGCACCGAACTGAGGTTTGTACCGATAGCCAGCGCCTTCAACAACTGCCGGATATTAGCATCCTCTTTCGTCCTGACGGCAAAAATACCCAGGATAGAGAGGACGATGCCGACAGCCGCGATCAGCATCGGTGCGACTACTGCCTTATATTGCATTTCTATATTGCCGGACGAAACGAAAGCGGCGGCGCCCAGAGCGGCGGTCGCCAGTATCGAACCGCAGTAAGATTCGTACAGGTCGGCACCCATACCGGCTACGTCGCCTACATTGTCACCCACGTTATCGGCGATGGTGGCCGGGTTACGTGGGTCGTCTTCCGGAATGCCGGCTTCCACTTTCCCGACAAGGTCGGCTCCTACATCGGCAGCTTTTGTATAGATTCCGCCTCCCACGCGGGCAAAAAGCGCCTGTGTAGAGGCTCCCATGCCAAAGGTTAGCATGGTCGTAGTGATAATGGTCAGTTTATGGGTCGGGTTCAGGGCTTCATCCGGAATGAAAGCATTCAGCAGGACGTACCAGAAAGAGATGTCGAGCAGTCCGAGGCCGACCACCACCAGTCCCATGACGGCGCCGCTGCGGAAAGCGACCTGCAACCCCTTGTTGAGCGATGAACGGGCGGCATTGGCTGTACGGGCGGAGGCATAAGTCGCCGTCTTCATCCCCAGGAATCCCGCCAGTCCAGAGAAGAAACCGCCGGTCAGGAAGGCGATCGGCACCCATTCGTTCTGCACGCCGAAGCCGTAAGCCATAATGGAAAACAAGATAACCAGTACAAGGAAAACCGAGGCTACTACCTTGTACTGTTGTTTCAGGTACGACATCGCACCTTCACGCACATAAGAAGCGATTTTAGCCATCGTTTCCGTTCCTTCACTCTCTTTCATCATTTGCCGGAAGAAGAACCAGGCAAATACCAGCGCCAGAACCGACGCTACGGGCACAATCCAGAAAATACTAGTTATCATAGTCGTTAGATTTAAAATGAATAACCACCCCTTAGGATCGTTATTTTGTTTCCCGTAAATGTAAGAAAAATAAAAACGTAGAGAAACTTTTTCGTAAATAATACTGTTTCATTCTAAAAAAAACAGCATATT